>ERZ772961.467-NODE-467-length-16729-cov-5.353005_pt1 | contig 16729 bp, 16 predicted proteins | sample MGYA00580677_ERZ772961 | MGnify/ENA primary metagenome ERZ772961 (study PRJEB29015, sample SAMEA2738088) | human oral metagenome | biome: human oral; feature: human-associated habitat; material: saliva | place: China | collected 2227 ... | reverse complement strand
ATATTGAGTATGAAGGAACTGTCAAGTGGGGTGTCACAACCAGTCAATCTTACCTGCCAAAAGATAATTCTCGTGACTTTGCGGGCGGTGAATCTATTCTAGACTGGCTCCGTCAATTTGCTAGCAAGGAAGAGGATGATAATACCTTCCTTCGCGGTTTCTTGGGTCGGATGCTTTTCTCTGGCGATGAGGTTAACAAGCCTGTCAATGTCTTGTCAGGTGGAGAAAAAGTTCGGGTTATGCTGTCTAAACTGATGCTTCTCAAGTCAAATGTTTTGGTTTTGGACGATCCTACTAATCACTTGGATCTGGAATCTATTTCTAGTCTTAATGATGGTTTAAAGAACTTTAAAGAGTCTATTATTTTTGCCAGCCATGACCATGAGTTTATTCAAACCTTGGCCAACCATATCATCGTTCTCTCAAAAAATGGTGTGATTGACCGCATTGACGAAACTTATGATGAATTTTTGGAAAATCAAGAAGTTCAGGCAAAAGTCAAAGAACTTTGGAAAGATTAATAAGTTGTCAACATAAGTTGACAGAAGTTTACAGAGGCATGAAACAACGTTTCGGCCTCTTTCTCTATAAGAAACATGGAAAAAATCAGATATTTTATTAAGAAAAATTGGCTTTATTTTGCTTCCTTCATCTTACCTTTTCTCATTATGTGTTTCGTTTATCTGAGTCAAGGTATTTACTGGGGAAGCGATACTTCGCCGTTACTTGGAGACGGCTTCCATCAGTATGTCGTATTTGATACGACTTTGAGAAATATTCTTCACGGAACGGATAGTCTTTTTTACACGTTTTCAAGTGGATTGGGACAAAATTTCTATGCCCTATCTAGCTATTATCTAGGAAGTTTCCTTTCCCCCTTCGTCTACTTTTTCGATTTAAAATCAATGCCAGATGCGGTTTACTTGTTTACTCTTATTAAGTTTGGTTTAATTGGATTGACAACTTGTATTAGTATTAAAGGGATATTTAAAAAAATTCCAGAAACACTAATCTTGACTCTGTCAACTTCCTTTGCCTTGATGAGTTTTTCAGTTAGTCAACTAGAAATAAAAACTTGGTTAGATGTATTTATAGTAGTTCCTCTTATCATCTTTGGTTTACACAAGTTGATGAATGGGCAAGGGAGAGTTTTATACTTTACAAGCTTGTCAATTCTCTTTATCCAAAATTATTATTTTGGTTATATGATGGCCTTGTTTTTAGTCCTTTGGTACCTCGTTCAGCTTTCTTGGGATTTTAAGGCCAGGATTCGGTCTCTCCCTGATTTTGCTATCGTGTCAATATTAGCAGGCCTTACTAGTTTAATTATGATTTTGCCGACTTATCTAGATCTGAGTTCACATGGTGAGACCTTGACAAAGGTTGAAGACTTGTTTACTGAGAAAAGTTGGTATCTAGATATTTTTGCTAAAAATTTTGTAGGAAGTTTTGATACGACTAAGTATGGATCCATTCCTATGATTTATGTTGGTCTATTTCCTCTTATTTTAAGTATCTTATTTTTCACGATAAAAAGTATTAAGCTTCGCGTGAAACTGGCCTACATTTTCTTGATTGGCATTTTTATAGTGAGTTTTCGACTGCAGTATTTGGATTTGCTTTGGCAAGGAATGCATGCGCCAAATATGTTTTTACATCGCTATTCTTGGCTCTTCTCACTTCTTATTATTTTGATGTCTGCAGAAACGCTCAATCGTTTGGAGGAGGTGAAATGGCGACAAGTATTCCTTAGCTTTCTACTCATTTCTTTTGGTTTTCTAGCCACTTTGCATTATAGAAAACACTATGATTTTCTTGGTCCCGAAAATTACATTTTTACTTTAGAGTTTTTCTTTGCCTATCTCTTAATCAGTTTTGCTTTTATTCGTTATCACGTTAGGCAAAGGATGTTTACAATATCTTTACTGTTTTTTGTGGTTTTTGAGCTTACTTTAAACGCTTATTATCAGGTTGATGGAATTGCAAAAGAATGGGTCTTTGCAAGTCGTTCATCCTATTCGAAAAAGATGAACGAGATTGACAGTCTTGTCAAGTATAGTAAGAAAGAAAACAAAGATTTCTTTCGAACAGAGAGGCTTGATCCTCAGACTGGGAATGACAGTATGAAATTTAATTATAATGGAATTTCTCAATTCTCATCAGTCAGAAATACGCAAGCAAGCTCGACTTTAGATAAATTAGGTTTTAAATCAGCAGGAACTAATCTTAATCTCCGCTATCAAAATAATAGCATTTTGATGGATAGTCTTTTTGCTGTAAAGTATAACTTGTCTGAGACAGATCCGCAGAAATTTGGTTTTTATGCTGAGAAGACTGAGCGGTCAATGACATTGTATGAAAATAATTATGCTTTGGGTTTGGCTTTCTTAACCAATGATGTTTACAAAGATGTCAAGTTCACTAATTTAACGCTCGACAATCAGACAGCCTTTTTAAATCAACTATCGGGTTTGGATCATAAATATTATGAGCGAATTTCTATCGCTGGTGATGAGGAAGAAACCGAAGGGAAAGTAACTGCAAGCATCGAAAATGACGCTCAATTAAGCTATGCTAGCGTCACTTACACAATTGAGGTGCCTGCAGGTAGTCAAGTCTATGTCAACCTTTCAGATCTTGACTTTTCAAACGATAATCAAACCGATGTCAATATCACTGTAAATGGAATCACGAATCGTTACCCGACTCATAATGTTTTTCCATTTTTGAATATTGGTTACTTTAAGGAAGCACAGACGGTCTCTATCCAATTTTCTTTCCCAGAGAATCGGACAGTGTCTTTTAACCAGCCAGAATTCTTCTCTGTGGATGTAAACAAATATCAGCAACTCATAAGTAAATTGAAAGAACAAGAAGTTTCTGTGACGACAAAATCCAATACGGTAACGGTTGATTATCATGCGGATAGAGATAGTTCTCTCTTTTTCACCATTCCTTATGATAAGGGCTGGACGGCTAGTGTAGATGGCAAGAAGATACCGTTAAAACGTGCGCAAAATGGTTTTATGAAACTTGATGTGAGAAGAGGAGCAGGTAGAGTTACTTTATCATTTGTTCCAAGGGGATTAAAGGAAGGAACTGCAGCTTTCATTTTAGGAATAGTTTTATTTTTCTTCTATGATAGGGTTCGATTTAAATGGAGAAAAAAACATAGAGATAGTTCAGCATAGCCTTTACATCATCAAAAAAGCTTTAGAATATATGTCTGTTTTTACAAGTTCTTCAATAGTCTGTAATATAATTCATCAAAGTAATAAAGTTCTGTAATACTTTTGCTTTAGGATAGATATATCACAGAAAAGGAGAATTCTAAACATGAATTTGTATTTTAAAAATAGAATGATGAAAGCAGGCTTGCTCAGTTTGATGGCGGGAGCTGCTGCTTTGCTTCCGATTGTAGCCAATGCAGAAAGTTATACTGTCAAGTCAGGTGACACCTTGTCAGCGATTGCTGCTTCTCATCAGACAACTGTTGACAAGATTGCGCAAAAAAACAAGATCAGCAATATCGACCTGATTAGTATTGGTCAGGTTTTAGAACTGGACGATGATGTATCTGAGCAGGTGACTGTTGAAAAATCAGATAAGGCTGAGCAATCTACTGTAAACCCAAGTTCTGACTTGAGTGCTGAGGATGCAGAGGCTAAGGAGTGGATTGCTCAAAAAGAATCCAGCGGCAGTTATACAGCGCAAAATGGGCAATACTATGGTCGCTATCAGTTGACTATCACCTATCTAAATGAAGATTTATCACCAGAAAATCAAGAGAAGACAGCGGATGCTTATGTAGCAGGTCGCTATGGCTCATGGTCGGCTGCTAAAAATTTCTGGTTAGCAAATGGCTGGTATTAAAACTTTATTTAGAAATATGTTTATAGGGATTGGAATTTGCATTCTAGTTCCTTTTTTATAATTATTAGTACATTTTTGCTTGGAATATGATATTTTGCATCAAGGTATTTACAATACTGTAAATTTACTTGACAACTTATAAAGCTCATCAGATTGAGCAAAGGTTATTCGTTGTTCTCCTTGCTAAATCATGCTATAATAGACCTTGCTCAAGCGACCTTCAATCGTTGAAAGCACAGCACGACCTTCAATCGTGAAATAACGAAAAGATGGGAGAACACAATGAGTGATAACTCTAAGACTCGTGTCGTCGTTGGTATGAGCGGAGGTGTCGATTCATCAGTAACTGCTTTACTCTTGAAAGAGCAAGGTTACGATGTAATTGGCATCTTCATGAAAAACTGGGACGACACAGATGAATTTGGTGTCTGCACGGCTACAGAAGACTACAAGGATGTAGCAGCTGTTGCAGATCAGATTGGCATTCCTTACTACTCTGTCAACTTTGAGAAAGAGTACTGGGATCGCGTTTTTGAATACTTCTTGGCGGAATACCGAGCTGGTAGGACTCCAAATCCAGATGTCATGTGTAACAAGGAAATCAAGTTTAAAGCCTTCCTTGACTATGCCTTGACACTGGGTGCAGATTACGTGGCAACGGGTCATTATGCTCAGGTGAAGAGAGACCAAGATGGACTAGTCCATATGTTACGTGGCAAGGACAACAATAAGGATCAGACCTACTTCTTAAGTCAGCTATCACAGGAACAACTTCAGAAGACTATGTTTCCTCTGGGACATCTAGAAAAACCAGAAGTTCGAGCAATTGCTGAAAGAGCTGGCTTGGCCACTGCTAAGAAAAAAGACTCAACTGGCATTTGCTTCATTGGTGAGAAGAATTTTAAAGAATTTCTGAGTCAATATTTACCAGCCCAGCCTGGTCGCATGATGACAATGGATGGCCGAGATATGGGTCAGCACGCAGGACTCATGTATTATACCATTGGCCAGCGGGGTGGTCTTGGAATTGGTGGTCAGCAGGGTGGTGAGAATGAACCTTGGTTTGTGGTCGGAAAAGACCTTAGCCAAAATATTCTTTATGTTGGTCAAGGATTCTATCATGACCATTTAATGTCAACCAGCCTTGACGCTAGTCAGGTTCATTTCACGAAAGAAATGCCGGAAGAATTTGCTATGGAATGTACAGCTAAGTTCCGTTATCGTCAGCCTGATTCCAAGGTGACAGTTACTGTAAAGGGTGACAAGGCTGTTGTCAACTTCGATCAACCACAAAGGGCCGTTACTCCAGGCCAAGCAGTCGTTTTCTATGATGGAGAAGAGTGTTTAGGTGGTGGATTGATTGACAGAGCTTATAAAAATGGTCAAGTCTTGCAGTACATTTAAGTAACTACAAGAGGAACGAGAATGTTTCAATTTTTTAAGAAAAAGACTGATAAGAAGGACAGACTTGAAACTCTTTCTGACTACAAGAAGCAGTATTTGCATGAGAAAACGACAGAATCTATAGAGGCATTATTTAAGGTATTAAAGCAATCTAAAGTTTGGGTTCCCTTCAATGCTTATCTAATGGATGAAAATGAAGGTCAAGAAGGTGTTCGCCTAAAACCCGATATTCTGCAGAAGGGAGATGATTATTTCTATCCCTGTTTCTCAAACGAGCAAGAGATTCCAAAAGAATACTATGATCGCTTTTCTTGGTTGCAACTGCCTGTCACAGATTGTTTGTTTGCAGTTGAAGGCAGAGGGAGATTTCCATTAAGAGGGATTGTTCTAGACGCATTCTCTGAATCTGTCGAGATTGATAAAGAAGCTTTTGAAGCGATTCGCCAATCTTAGTTGCTTTAGATTGACAATTCAACATAATTTGCTAAAATAAGATAAGCAATACCTATGATGGTCAAAGCTCATGGATGTTGCAGGCTTTTTTGTCCTGCACTTCTAGAGACTTGGCCTTTTTTGGTGAAAAAATGAAGGAAAAAGAAATGACACACAATTTTACTGAAAGTTATGATATTGTCGTGATTGGAGCAGGGCACGCTGGGGTTGAGGCATCGCTTGCTGCTAGTCGAATGGGTTGTAAAGTTCTTTTGGCAACCATCAATATTGAGATGCTGGCTTTTATGCCTTGTAATCCCTCTATAGGAGGGTCTGCAAAAGGCATTGTCGTTCGTGAAGTAGATGCTTTGGGCGGAGAGATGGCCAAGAATATTGACAAGAGCTATATCCAGATGAAAATGCTCAATACAGGCAAAGGACCTGCAGTTCGGGCTCTTAGAGCGCAGGCAGATAAAGAGCTTTATTCCAAAGAAATGCGGAAGACTGTTGAAAATCAAGAAAATCTGACCCTGCGACAAACCATGATTAATGAAATCCTAGTTGAAGATGGTAAAGTAATTGGTGTTAAAACAGCGACGCAACAGGAATATGCAGCTAAAGCCGTCATTGTTACAACTGGAACAGCCTTGCGGGGAGAAATTATCATTGGTGATCTCAAGTATTCGTCAGGTCCTAATCACAGTCTGGCAGCCATTCCTTTGGCTGATAACCTGCGGGATCTAGGCTTTGAAATTGGTCGTTTTAAGACAGGAACACCTCCACGTGTTAAGGCGTCATCTATCAATTATGATGTGACCGAGATTCAGCCAGGTGATGAAAAGGCCAATCATTTCTCTTACACTTCTCGTGATGAAGACTATGTGAAAGATCAAGTGCCTTGCTGGTTGACTTATACCAATGCAGAAAGTCATGAAATTATCCAAAATAACCTGCATCGTGCTCCTATGTTTTCAGGTATCGTTAAGGGTGTGGGACCTCGCTATTGCCCGTCAATCGAGGATAAGATTGTCCGTTTTGCGGACAAGGAACGCCACCAGCTTTTCTTAGAACCTGAGGGTCGTGATACAGAAGAAGTTTATGTGCAGGGGTTGTCAACTAGTTTGCCAGAAGATGTGCAGAAGGACTTGGTTCACTCTATCAAGGGTCTAGAAAATGCCGAAATGATGCGGACAGGCTATGCCATTGAGTACGATATGATTATGCCTCACCAGTTGCGCGCAACCTTGGAAACCAAGAAAATTTCTGGGCTCTTTACAGCAGGTCAGACCAATGGAACTTCTGGTTATGAAGAAGCCGCTGGTCAAGGGATTATTGCTGGGATTAATGCGGCCTTGAAGATCCAAGGTAAGCCAGAGTTGATTTTGAAGCGTAGTGATGGTTACATTGGAGTCATGATTGATGATTTAGTGACCAAGGGAACGGTAGAACCTTATCGCCTCTTGACTAGCCGAGCTGAGTACCGTTTGATTCTCCGCCATGACAATGCAGATATGCGTTTGACAGAGATGGGACGGGAAATTGGTCTTGTAGATGATGAGCGCTGGGCTCGTTTCGAGATTAAAAAGAATCAATTTGACAACGAGATGAAGCGTTTGGAATCCATCAAGTTGAAACCTATCAAGGAAACCAATGCTAAGATAGAAGCGCTTGGCTTTAAAGCTCTGACAGATGCAGTGACAGCTAAAGAATTTATGCGGCGACCGGAAGTGTCTTATCAAGATGTGGTTCAGTTCATTGGTCCAGCAGCAGAAGAGTTGGATGAAAAGATTATCGAGCTAATTGAGACAGAGATTAAGTACGAAGGATATATTTCTAAAGCCCTTGATCAGGTTGAGAAGATGAAACGTATGGAAGAAAAGCGGATTCCAGCTAATATTGACTGGGATGATATTGACTCGATCGCGACAGAAGCACGGCAGAAGTTTAAGAAAATCAATCCAGAAACGATTGGTCAAGCAAGCCGTATTTCGGGTGTCAATCCAGCAGATATTTCTATTTTGATGGTTTACTTAGAAGGCAAGTCTAGAAGCATTTCTAAAAACAAAGCAAAATCATAGCATATTAACGTACTATCTTACTGATAGTACGTTTTTATATAATTTACAGAATTGTAAATATCTGTTTACAAAAAATCTCTTTTATATAGAGAAATATTTACAACTACTGTCAACTTTTTGTTTAATAAAATTTACAAGATTTACACATCTTGTAAATTGATTGTGAATATTTGTTTGAGAATAGATCTAGGATTTGAGTCTTTCTTGCTTCACAAGTATCCAGAGGCAGTGAAAACTCGCTTTTTTTAAGAAAATATGGTAAAATGGCGCAATAAGAGGTTTTTTAATGAAAAGAATTCGTTTTTCCCCGAGCCACTTTGCGATAGTGGGGTTTACTTCCTTTATCATATTAGCTATTTGTCTACGCCTTTTTGGTGATAGTTTGCCTATGCTGGTGTCTCTTTTTACAGTGTTGGCGCTCTTGGTTTGGCTATTTATACAGCAGCAAAGAGTGACTGAATTGGACGAGCTTGAGCAGATTCGCTATGTCAATCATCAAGCAGAGGGAAGTTTAGCTTCTTTGTTGGATAAGATGCCAGTTGGTGTGATTAAAATCAATGAAAATAGTGGAGATGTGGACTGGTTCAATCCTTATGCTGAATTGATTTTTACAACGGATGATGGGGAGCTAAATAGTGATCTCCTGCAGGAAATTATCCAGCTTGCTGCTTCGAAATCGGGTAGCTACGCAACAGTAGGAGACAATCAATATTCTGTTTATTTTGATTCAGCTTCTAGTGTCCTGTACTTTTTTGATGCATCAAGCGAGTATGAAGCAACAGTTGGGCTCGTTACGACGCGACCAGTTATCGGTGTTGTCTCAGTTGATAATTATGATGATTTGGAAGATGCTGTATCAGATTCAGATATTAGTCATATCAATAGCTTTGTAGCTAACTTTGTAGCAGAGTTTTCTGAGCAATTTCATATGTTCTACCGTCGGGTGGGAATGGATCGTTATTATCTTTTCACGGATTATACGGTTTTGGAACAACTGATGGATAGTAAATTTTCGATCATTGATCAATTTCGGACAGAAGCCAAGAATCGAAAACTTCCTCTGACGCTTAGTATGGGCTTTTCTTATGGGGATGGTAAGCATGATGAAATTGGTAAGATTGCCCTCCTTAATCTTAACCTAGCTGAGGTCCGAGGTGGTGACCAAGCGGTTGTCAAAGAGAATGACGAGAACAAGAATCCAGTTTACTTTGGTGGTGGAACGGCTGCATCTGTCAAACGTACACGCACGCGTACGAGGGCTATGATGGCAGCTATTTCAGATAAAATCAAGAGTGTAGATCAGGTTTTCGTGGTTGGTCATCGCAATCTTGATTTGGATGCCTTAGGTTCCGCGGTGGGTATGCAGCTTTTTGCTAGCAATATCATTGAGAAAGCCTATGTTGTGTATGATGACCAACAGATGGGCTCGGATATCTATCGCTCTATTCAAAAATTGACATCAGAAGGCGCTGATTATCTTTTGCCGATCTCGGAAGCCGTAAACCGAGTGACCAGTCGCTCACTATTGATAATGGTGGATCACTCGAAGTTGGCCTTAACGCTTTCAAGAGAATTGTTTGACCGATTTAGTCAGACGATTGTGGTGGACCATCATCGTCGCGATGAGGATTTTCCTGAAAATGCAGTCATCGCCTATATCGAAAGTGGAGCTAGCAGTGCCAGCGAATTGGTAACGGAGCTGATTCAGTTTCAAAATTCCAAGAAAAATCGCCTGAATAAAATTCAAGCCAGCCTGCTCATGGCTGGGATTATGCTAGACACCAAGAATTTTACCTCCAGAGTGACAAGTCGAACCTTTGATGTAGCCAGTTATTTGCGGGCTCGGGGTAGTGATAGTGTAGTCATTCAGGATATTTCTTCGACGAATTTTGAAGAGTATCGAGCAGTCAATGAGCTGATTTTGACAGGTAAGAAGCTTTTGCCAAATGTGATTGTAGCAGTGGGTGCTGAAAATGCCAGCTATGATACAGTCGTCATTAGTAAGGCAGCTGACACCATGCTTGCCATGTCTGGCATTGAAGCAACATTTGTGGTCAGCAGGAATACTGAGGGTTACGTATCCATTTCAGCCCGTAGTCGCAGTAAGATCAATGTTCAGCGGATTATGGAGAAAATGGGTGGTGGCGGCCACTTTAATCTAGCAGCAGCGCAAGTTAGCGATCAAACGGTTGCTGAAGTCACTCAACGTCTAAATCAAGAGATTATGGATCAAGTGATGGATAATGAGGAATCAATAGAAAAGGAGAAATAAAATGAAAGTTATTTTTTTAGAGGATGTAAAAGGAAAAGGGAAAAAAGGGGAAATCAAGGAAGTACCTACTGGCTATGCTCAAAATTTCCTGATTAAGAAGAATCTGGCTAAGGAAGCGAATGCACAAGCTATCGGTGAGCTGAGAGGAAAGCAAAAATCTCAGGAAAAGGCTCATGCAGAGATGGTGGCAGAAGCACAAGCCATTAAAGCTAAGTTGGAAGAAGAAGCAACAGTTGTTGCTTTTACAGAGAAGGTCGGACCAGACGGACGGACTTTCGGTTCGATTACCAACAAAAAAATTGCTGATGAACTACAAAAGCAATTTGGTCTAAAAATTGATAAACGGAATATCAAGGTTGATTCTCCCATTCGTTCGATTGGTTTGATTGATGTTCCTGTAAAGATTTACCAAGATGTGACAAGTGTGATTCGCCTGCGAGTTACGGAAGGGTAAAAAGGATTAAAGGAAGGATTCACCTATGACAGAGATTGATGAGTTGCGAGCTCAGCCTCAAGATATTTTAGCAGAACAGTCTGTACTAGGGGCCATTTTCATCGATGAGAGCAAACTGGTCTTTGTCCGTGAATATATTGAGCCTGGGGATTTCTTTAAATATGCCCATCGGCTGATTTTTAAGGCCATGATTGACTTGGCGGATCGTGGGGATGCTATCGATGCGACCACCGTTCGCAATATTTTGGATAGCCAAGGAGACTTGCAGAATATTGGTGGTTTGAGCTATCTGGTGGAGGTCGTTAATTCTGTGCCGACTTCTGCCAATGCAGAGTACTATGCCAAGATCGTCTCTGAAAAAGCAATCTTACGCCGCTTGATTTCCCGCTTGACAGAATCCATCAATCAAGCTTATGATGGGGAAAGACCATCAGAGGAAATCATTGCAGGGGCAGAAAAGGCCCTGATTGATGTCAGTGAAACGGCCAGCCGCAGCGGGTTTAAAAATATTCAAGATATTTTAAATCTTAACTTTGCTAATCTAGAAGCCCGTTCTCAGCAAACTACTGATATTACAGGGATTGCGACGGGTTACCGTGAGCTGGATAAGATGACGACGGGCTTGCACGAAGAAGAGTTAATCATCCTAGCTGCTCGTCCAGCGGTCGGTAAGACAGCCTTTGCCCTCAATATTGCCCAGAATATCGGAACTAAGCTGGATAAGACAGTGGCTATCTTCTCTCTAGAAATGGGGGCAGAGAGCCTGGTTGACCGGATGCTGGCTTCAGAGGGAGTGATTAATTCTCACTCTATCCGTACGGGGCAATTGACAGATGAAGAGTGGCAGAAATATACCATTGCGACGGCGAATCTGGCTAATGCGAGTATCTATATCGATGACACGCCGGGGATTCGGATTACAGAGATTCGTTCGCGGGCTCGTAAGCTATCTCAAGAGACGGGCAATCTTGGCCTGATTTTGATTGACTATCTGCAATTGATTACAGGAACGGGTCGTGAAAATCGCCAACAAGAAGTTTCGGAAATTTCCCGCCAGCTTAAGATTTTAGCGAAGGAGCTCAAGGTGCCAGTTATTGCTCTGAGTCAGCTCTCGCGTGGCGTGGAGCAACGGCAGGATAAGCGACCAGTGCTGTCTGATATTCGGGAGTCAGGTTCCATCGAGCAGGATGCGGATATCGTAGCCTTTCTTTATCGGGATGACTATTATGAGCGGGCCGGTGAGGAAGAGGAAGGCATTCCGAATAATAAGGTCGAAGTCATTATTGAGAAAAACCGAAGCGGGGCGCGTGGTACGGTTGAGCTGATTTTCCAAAAAGAATATAATAAGTTTTCAAGTATTTCTAAAAGAGAGGATGTATAGTATGAGTGATGCATTTACAGATGTAGCAAAAATGAAGAAAATCAAGGAGGACATCAAGGCTCACGAGGGGCAGATGGTAGAGATGACCTTAGAAAATGGCCGTAAGCGCCAAAAGAGCAAACAAGGTCGCTTGATTGAAGTTTATCCTTCTCTATTTATCGTTGAGTATGAAAATGAAGGGGGCCAACCAGGTGAAATTGCCAACACCTATGTGGAGTCCTATACTTACTCAGATATTTTGACAGAGAAAAATTTAATTCGCTATTTTGACTAAGAATAATAGGTGATTCCAGAACTTTGTATTGCTTCCTAGAGTTGGGTAAAACCCAACTTTGAGGAACAGTTCATTTCTGGGATTTTTCTTAACCTAAACATGCTATACTAGAGATAGTCAAGGTCGGTTGGAATGGCTGGCATGAGCTAGAACTTACGAAAGCTTCTACAAAAGGGAAAGTGCTGGTGAAGGAAATGATTAAAAATTTGGTTTTTGACTTAGGAAATGTCTTGATTGAATGGAATTCTGAGAAAATCTTGACCTCTTTCGAACCTGAGAAAGAGCGTCAGCAGCTTCTTAGACAGGTCATTTTTGAGTCGGGTGCCTGGCATCAAACAGACAAGGGAGAGCTAAGCTTGAAAGAAGCCTGTGACGAAGTGCTGGTTCAGCTGGATGATTCGTATCATTCTGCCGTTCAGAATATCTTCTACAATTGGTATGAGGTTGTAGAAGTTTACACTGGTTTACAGGAGCAGATTGGGTTATGGGCTGAGCAAGGCTATCGCATTTATATCCTGTCAACTACTTGTGAGATTTTTTACCGTATTGAAAAAGCTGGTTTGCTGCCCATCTTTCCACTGTTGTCAGGCTATATCCTCTCCTCAGAAGTCGGGGTTGTCAAGCCAGAGCTAGAGATTTATCAAAAGCTACTAAAAAAGTATAGTCTTGATCCGACAGAGTCAGTCTTTATTGATGACATTCAAGCTAACTTGGATACGGCAGCTGAACTGGGTTTTGAAACCATCTTATCCACAAGTGAGCCAGAGAATATCAGGGCTATGGAGGCTTTGTTGGCTGCGAAAGGAGAGTTTGTCTAATTGATGATCGTTTGATTCACTTGTAGTTGAAAAGTAGTGGGTCCAAGCTCCAATCTTGACATTTGCTAATGATTGCGTTATCATAATCCTATATATGGGAGTCTGTGTACAGTCTGAGAGGAAGTGTAAGCTTCGACCGCACCTGATCTGGGTAATGCCAGCGTAGGGAATTGTATTTGTAAAGACCTTGTGGTTTTGCTAAAATGGTGAATTATTCACCAATCTTTAGTTTACTGATGCATGCAACACCTTTTCCATATTGGAAAAGGTGTTTTTGTATGGAAAGCAAGGTGTTTATAAAGGGAGCTCGCTGTCTTTTTGTTTAAAAACCAAGTTATTTTCTTGTGAATTTTAATCCTATCTGCATACATTATTCTCAGATGAAGCATGAAAGTAAGGAGGTGAAGAGATGAAAGCCAGTATCGCTTTACAAATTCTTCCTTTGTCACATGATGTGAATCGTTTGGCAGTCATAGAGGAAGTGATTGAGTTTTTGCAAAAACAGCCAGTGAAGATGGTCGTAACGCCTTTTGAGACCGTTCTAGAAGGGGAATGGGAGACCTTATTTCCTATTCTGCAGCAGGCGATTGAGCTTGCAGGCACTCAGGCAGACAATGTTTTTGCTAATGTGAAAATAAACTATGGAGAGATTTTAAGTATTGATGAAAAACTTGAAAAATATCCTGCGGCAGCAGATTAGCCTTTTGGGTATGCTGGGTATCCTTGTCATCTGGCAGGTCATGGGCTGGCTCAAGCTCTTGCCCAAGTTTATCCTGCCGACGCCTCTGGAAATCGGTCAGGCCTTTATCAGAGATGCGGGCTTTCTAGCAAGTCATAGCTGGGCCACCTTAAAAGTAGCCTTGCTGGGGTTAGTCTTGGGCGTCATCTTGGCCTGTATACTAGCTGTACTCATGGACAGCATGAGCTGGCTCAATGATCTGATCTATCCCATGATGGTCGTGGTGCAGACGATTCCGACCATTGCTTTGGCGCCAATTCTGGTTCTCTGGCTGGGTTATGGGATTTTGCCCAAGATTGTGCTGATTATTCTGACGACGACTTTTCCGATTATCATCAGTATTCTGGATGGTTTTCGGCATTGTGACCGGGATACTCTGACTCTCTTTGAGCTCATGCAAGCCAATCGCTGGCAGATTCTCTGGCATTTTAAGATTCCAGCCAGTCTGCCCTATTTCTATGCGGGCTTACGCGTCAGTGTTTCCTATGCCTTTATCACGACTGTAGTTTCCGAATGGCTGGGCGGTTTCGAAGGCTTGGGTGTCTATATGATCCAGTCTAAGAAACTTTTCCAGTACGATACCATGTTTGCCATTATCATATTGGTTTCGGTTATCAGTCTTCTGGGGATGAAGCTGGTGGCTGTTAGTGAAAAATATGTCATTAAATGGAAATAGGAGCTCAGCTCTGCTATTTCCAAAAAAGAAAAGAGGATTATAATGAAAAAAACTTATAAAATGTTGTTGGCAGGCTTGGCTGCCGTGTCTATTTTCGGCTTAGCGGCTTGCAGCAAGTCAGGCTCAGAGTCTGCTAGTAAGGATAAAAAGATTGATTTTATCCTAGACTGGTCACCTAACACCAACCATACCGGCCTCTATGTGGCTCAAGAAAAGGGCTATTTCAAGGAAGCGGGCGTGGATGTGGATATCAAGTTACCGCCTGAAGATAGCAGTTCGGATCTGATTATCAACGGCAAGGCACCTTTTGGTATTTACTTCCAGGACTCCATGGCTAAAAAACTGGATAAGGGCGCAGAAATCACAGCTGTCGCGGCTATTGTAGAGCATAATACTTCGGGCATTATTTCCAAAAAATCTGCAGGGATTACAAGTCCTAAGGATCTGGCTGGGAAAAAATATGGCACCTGGAATGATCCAGTGGAGCTAGGCATGCTCAAAACCTTGGTTGAAAGCCAAGGCGGCCAGTTTGATGAAGTGGAAAAAGTTCCCAACAACGATTCCAACTCTATTACGCCGATTGAAAATGGCTTGTTTGATGCAGCCTGGATTTATCATGGCTGGGACGGCATCATGGCTCAGACTCAGGGCATGGACACGAATTTCTTTTACATGAAGGACTATGTCAAGGAGTTTGACTATTATTCTCCGGTCATCATTGCCAATAATGACTATCTCAAGAAGAATCCGGACGAGGCGAAAAAGGTCTTGCAGGCTATCAAGAAGGGTTATCAATATGCCATGGAGCACCCTGAAGAAGCAGCGGATATTTTAATCAAGCATGCGCCAGAGCTGAAAAGCAAGCGTGACTTTGTCTTGGCTTCCCAAAAATATTTGTCCGAGCAATATGCATCAGATAAGGACAAGTGGGGTCAGTTTGAGGCTAGCCGCTGGAATGCCTTTTATAAATGGGCCAAGGAAAATGGCATTGTGAACAATGACTTGAGTGACAAGGGATTTAGCAACGATTATATAAAATAATGACAGAAATTAAACTTGAAAATGTAAGCTATGCTTATGATGAGCAGCAGATTTTGAAAGATATCAGCCTAGAGGTAGAAGCTGGACAAGTCGTGGCAATCTTGGGCCCTAGTGGAGTCGGGAAATCGACCCTCTTTAATCTGATTGCTGGGATTTTGGAGGTCCAGTCGGGCAGGATTGTCCTAGATGGGCAGGAAAATCCCAAGGGCCGGGTGAGTTATATGCTGCAGAAGGACTTGCTGCTGGAGCACAAGACGGTGCTGGGCAATGTCATCTTGCCCCTCCTCATCCGAAAAGTATCCAAAAAGGAAGCGACGGAGCAGGCAAGTCAGATTTTGAAGGAGTTCGGGCTCTTTGATGTGGCAGACAAGTATCCACATGAGTTGAGCGGGGGGATGCGGCAGCGCGTGGCTCTGCTGCGGACCTATATGTTCGGTCATAAGCTATTTCTTCTGGACGAGGCCTTTAGTGCCTTGGATGAGCTGACCAAGATGGAGCTGCACGCTTGGTATCTGGATATTCATCGTAGGCTAGGCCTGACGACTCTCCTCATTACTCATAGCATCGAGGAAGCTCTGGCTCTCAGCGACCGTATCTATATTCTGAAAAATCGGCCTGGACAAATCGTGGCAGATCTCCAACTGACTTGGTCAGACAGTGAGGATAAAGAACTACAGAAGCTACGATACAAGCAGGAGATTTTGAAGCTCTTGGGGCTGTAAATAATATTGATAAAGTTAAAAAATATTTTGACAAAAAAGAAAGCAATTGATATAATAATTGTAAGCAATAACATATAATTTAAAGGAGATTGTTATGTATTGTGCAAATTGTCAACATTCATTAGAACATGGAGTTTTTAATCTTCCATGGGAAGACGGAGACAACCCATATGCATATGTGAGTTGTCCTAATTGTGGATATGAAAATATCCTTGATGGATTTGGTGAAGATGATGATTAAAAGAAATGAGGAAATTAGTGATGGCTTTTGATTTTGACAATAACGACGATGAACGTTTTCCAGATGTTGATTGGTACTGTGATAGATGTGGAGAGCATTTAAATTATCAGTCAGGGTTTGATGATCACAAATATACATGGAAGTGTACATACTGCGGATATAAAAATAGTATTTCAAAAGATAATATTATGGATTTATTCTGATATCAATTTTATCAATCAAGCCTCTGGTCTTGATTTTTTGTAGAATAGTCTTTACTTTTGACTTTATTCATGGTACAATAGCCTTTGTGTGAAATAGCAGCAGGAAAGCATGAAGCTCGTC
>ERZ772961.466-NODE-466-length-16774-cov-11.649979_pt1 | contig 16774 bp, 9 predicted proteins | sample MGYA00580677_ERZ772961 | MGnify/ENA primary metagenome ERZ772961 (study PRJEB29015, sample SAMEA2738088) | human oral metagenome | biome: human oral; feature: human-associated habitat; material: saliva | place: China | collected 2227 ... | reverse complement strand
TGTTGTGCGTCCTCAGGGCGCGGCCGTCCTCGACGACCTGTACAACACGGGCGAGACCTCAGAGGCGCGCTCGTACCTGCGCGAGGATGAGCTTGGCAACATCAAAACGATCTTTTGGACCTACAACATTCTCGACTTTGCGCCGCTGCTGAACGTGTCGGCGACCGACGCCAGCGGCGAGCATGTGCCCACGACGGGGACGTGGTTCAGCCATCACCTCGAGTTGGCCACCGGTGAGAGCGTCGAGACCGGTCTGGACAAGCTGCGCGGCTGGTGGGGCCTTCAGGGCGCGTGGCCGGCGGACGATGACGCGACCGGCGCGATCATTGGCACCTCCTACGCCTCGGCGCGCGGCCTGAACGTGGGCGATACCTTCACGCTCACCCGCGAGGGCGTCTCTCAGGATTTCACGGTGCGCGGGATCATCACCAGCGGTGACGACGCCGACCGCGGCGTCTTTATCCAGCTTCCCGCCGCCCAGACATTCATTGGGCGTGAGGGGGCCGTCGGGAGCGTCGAGGTCTCGGCGTTGACGACCCCCGACAATGACCTGGCTCGCAAGGCCGCGAAGAACCCGAACTCGCTGAGCGTGTCCGAGAAGGAAACGTGGTACTGCACGGCCTACGTCTCCTCGATCGCCTACCAGATCGAGGAAGTCATGACGGACTCCGTGGCCCGCCCTGTCCGACAGGTCGCCCAGTCCGAAGGCACGATCCTGGAGAAGACCCAGCTGCTCATGGTCCTCGTGACCATCCTGGCTCTCATCGCCTCGGCCTTGGCGATCGCGAACCTGGTGACCGCCGGCGTCATGGAGCGCTCCAGCGAAATCGGCCTCATGAAGGCCGTGGGCGCGAAAGATAAACAGATCATCGCCCTGTTCCTCACGGAGACGATCATCGTGGGCCTGGCCGGCGGGGTCCTCGGCTACGGCGGAGGCCTCGCTCTGGCCCAGGCGATCGGATACATGGTCTTCCACTCGTCCATCGCGTTCGCGCCCGTCGTCGTCGGCCTTGTCGCCGTCCTCGTCATCCTCGTCGTCCTGGGAGCCTCCATCCCGGCGATCCGCTACCTGCTGCGCCTCAACGCGGCCGAAGTCCTGCACGGAAGGTGATGCTTATGTCCAGACGAGCAATGTTCTGGCGGATGGTCATCTCCTCCATCCTGCGCCGCCGCTCCCGCGTCCTCATCGCGATTCTCGCCGTTGCCATCGGCGCGACGACCCTGTCCGGCCTCGTCACTATCGCGGTGGATGTGCCCGCGCAGATGGCCCGCGAGATCCGCTCCTACGGCGCGAACCTCGTCGTTACGCCCGCTGGTGATGGGGTCCTCACGGACGAGGCCGTGGCCACCTCGACCGCTCAGGTGCCCGCGAGCGCTCTGGTCGGATCCGCCGCGTTTGATTACGAGACCGTCACCATCAACGACCAGCCCTACGTCGCGGGCGGGGCAGACCTGGGTGCCGTGCATGCCATGAACCCGTATTGGTTTGTGGACGGGGAGTGGCCCGAGGCTTCGGGCCAGGTCCTCGTGGGCGAGCAGGTTGCCTCGACCATCGACGTCAAGGCCGGAGACACGATCACAATCAGCCAACTGGACGCGAGCGCCTCGTCGAAGGCTGCCGCGCAGTCCGGGGCGCAGGCCTCGGCCCTCAAGGTTGATCCGAGGACCGTCACCCTGACCGTGTCCGGCATCCTCAAGACCGGAGGCAACGAAGACGGCTACGTGTACATGTCCACCTCGGACATGGACGCGCTGACCGGGACCAGCGGCACTGTGTCGCTCGCCGAGTACTCGATCACCCTGGAAGGCGAACAGCTCAGCGCCGTTGCGGACGCGATGAACGCTGCAAACCCTGACATTCACGCCCAGACCGTGCGACGTCTCGCCCAGTCCGACGCGGGCGTCCTCACCATGCTGAGGTCCCTGCTCATCGTCATCACCGTCATCGTCCTGGCACTGACCATGATCGGCGTATCCACCACGATGATCGCCGTCGTCACCGAGCGCCGCAACGAGATCGGCCTGCGCAAGGCCCTGGGCGCGACCGCCCGATCCATCACCCGCGAGTTCATGGGTGAGGGCGTCATGCTCGGGTTCATCGGAGGAGTCCTGGGTGCCGGGGCCGGCTACGGCCTCGCCGTCCTCATCTCCACCTCCGTGTTCCACCGGTCCATCTCGCTGCACCCCGTGATCCTCCTCGGCACGGTCGCCTGCTCCATCCTCATTGCCGTCCTCGCCTGCCTCCCGCCCGTGCGCCGCGCACTGGCCGTCGATCCCGCGCTCGTCCTGCGCGGAGAATGAGAGAGCCACCATGACTACCCCCGACACCCCCACCGCCGCCGATGCGCCCGAGGCCGCCCAGGCCTCGTCGGCCTCCACGGACGCGCTGCTGAGCCTGGAGAGCGTCTCCAAGATCTACGGCGACCTGCACGCCCTCGACAACGTGTCCCTCGAGATCCCGCGCGGCCAGTGGGTCTCCATCGTCGGCCCCTCCGGCTCCGGCAAGACCACCCTCATGAACATCGTCGGCGCGATGGACACCGCTACCAAGGGCACCGTCATGCTCGACGGGCACGACATCTCCGACCTGACCGCCGACGAACTCACCGAGGTCCGCTGCCGCACGATCGGCCTCGTCTTCCAGCAGTTCCACCTCATCGGCCACCTGACCGCCCTCGAGAACGTCATGGTCGCGCAGTACTACCATTCGATGCCCGACGAAAAGGAAGCCCTCGAGGCTCTCGACCGCGTGGGTCTCGCCGACCGCGCCAGCCACCTGCCCCGCCAGCTCTCCGGCGGCGAGCAGCAGCGCGTGTGCGTGGCCCGCGCCCTCATCAACTACCCCAAGCTGCTGCTGGCCGACGAACCCACCGGCAACCTGGACGAAACCAACGAGGAGATCGTCCTCGACCTGTTCAACCAGCTCCACCAGGACGGCACGACCCTCATGGTCGTCACACACGACGCGCTCGTCGCCGAACAGGGCCAGCGCGAAATCCGGCTCGACCACGGTAAAGTCGTCAAGGAAACGTGGCACGACCACGATTTCGAAGAGCGCGCCTCCGGACTGGTTCTGCCTGGCCGCGATGGCGTTGCGCGCAGCGGAAAGGACAAGGTGCGATGACCACGCCCACCACGCTCGATACCCGGTCCCGTTGGGTCGCCCCGGCCTCGTTCGCGGTCCTCGGTGCGCTCGGCGCGACCATTCTGGCCGCCTGCACGCCCACCACCGGCCTCGACATGAGCAAGCCGCTCAGCGACGGCACCTGGACCGCCCAGTCCAACGCCGACGACCAGGGTTCTATCGGCACCATCACCATCACCGTCGAAGGCGGGCGCATCACAGCCACCTCCTACGAGACGACGCTCGCCGACGGCACCGACAAGGGTGCCGAATACGGCAAGAGCTCGTCGGGCGAAGTCTTCAACGAGGACTACTACAAGAAGGCACAGGCCGCCGTCGCCTCCTACCAGGAGTACTCCGACAACCTCACCCAGGTCGGCGACCCCGCCAAGGTCGACGTCATCACCGGTGCCACCGTCGCCCACCAGCAGTTCGTGCAGGCCGCGATCCGCGCCATCGCCGCCGCACAGGGCGTCTCCCCGGACGGTGCCGACGACATCGACATCCCCGGCCTGAACGACTCCATGAAGGACAGCGACGTCGACGGCTCCGACAGCTGAGCCCGTGCGCGCCGTGGGCTGCGTGGACTCTGCGGTGTCTGTAGGTGCCGTGGACTCTGTGGGTCCTGTGCGCTCTGGGGGTTCCGTGGGTGTCGTGCGCTCTGCGGGCGGCTCGGGGGACGAGGCCGTGGCTATGTTCCCGGGGTCTGCTCGCGCGGCGGGTGCGTCGCATACTGCGGCTGAGACGTGCGGCGATGCGGCCACCGATTCTCGCGGCGTCTCCGGCGTGCCGGGCGCCGCAGAGGAATCGCACACCGGTGTCGCTGCTCATGAGGGGGCTGCGGTTCCCTCCGTCCCACCGATGTGGCGCTCTTCCTTCCCAGCGATGGGCACCCGTGTCGATATCATCGGGTGGGGCGGCGAGGGCATGGCTATCGTGAACGCTCTCGTCGAGGTCGTGGCGCGTCACGAAGATCTGTGGAGCGTGTTCCGGCCCTCCTCGGAGATATCGCGGCTCAACGCTGCGTTCCGCGTTGATAGCTCGTGCGTGCCAGATTCAGGGACTCTCACGATCAGGGGCACGCATGGGAGCGGTGACCCCACAGCCGCTGGAGCGTCCGCTACGTCCTCCGACACAACCAAGAATTCTGATGCACCGCATGCCTCCTGTCACCGCCCGCAACCATCCCGCGAAGGAACCTCTAATGCGGGGGTCAGCCCAGGCCTCGTCGTCAGCGAAGAAACCGACCGGCTACTGCGCGACGCGCTGACGCTCGCGGAGGCGACCGGGGGAGCGTTCAATCCGCTGGTCGGGCCGCTCGTTGCCGCGTGGGACGTGCGGGCCATGCGGGCCGCCTTCGTCGCGGGTGCGCCGTTACCTCCCGCGCCGTCTGCTCGTGTCGTCGAGGCGGCGGTGCATGCCTCGTCGTGGCGCTCGTTATCGCGCGTCGGCGAGAGGCAGTGGGCGCTGAGCAGCGTTGACGACTCTGCGTGCAGGACCGATGCCGCAGGACCTGGCGCGCGCTGCGTGCCAGGCGACGGTACCCGCGATAAGCAGCGTGAAGGCGCGTTAGGGCGGGGAAGGGCCGGTGCCGCTCGTTCCGGCGGTGCTCAAGACGCGGCACGCGTTGATGCCTCGGGCGCGCGTGCGCTGGTGGGCTGCGAGACGGATACGGGCGTGGCTGTGCTTCCGGGCGATCAGGGGCGTGACGCACTGAGTCCGCGCGTGGACCTCGGCGGGATTGCGAAAGGATACACGGCCGATGCATGCCGCGATCTCGCGGTGTCTATGGGGGCACGCGGCGTCCTCGTGTCGGTGGGGACGTCGTCGGTGGCCGTGTTTGGGACTCGTGCCGACGGTTCTGCGTGGCGGGTTGGCATGCGGGACCCTCGCGGCGCGCCCACGGCCGTCTCTGGCGTCGTGGAACTTCCCGTGGGCGATATGGCATCCCTGTCAACGTCCGGCGACAACTTGGGACCGCTGGGCGGCCTTGGCGCCGCGCGCGACGGCGAGCGTGGGGTTGCTGATTCTGCTGATGATCATGCTCGCGAGTACGCACCCGAGCACTGCGATGCCGCTCGTCCCGTCGATGGTAGCGGCGGGGCTGGTAGCAGCGTCGCAGTAAACGCTGCCGCGCGTGAAACGTCGCGTGAAACAGGTGCGGGTGGCTGTGTGCATGGCGGTGCGCAGGGTGGTGGGGACTGTGCCGGTGGTGATGCCAGCGGTGGCGTGTCGGGCGAGGGTTCCGTAGCGGGTGGCGCTGGCTCTGATGGTGTGATTGCTGAGGCTCGCACTGATGGCCGTACTCATGCCACTGTTATTGCTGCCGAGCCGGGCGCGCCCACCGGGGGAGGGCAGGCCTCGTCCCTGCGTGAAACAACTCGTGAAACACCCGTGTACGCGACCGATGCTACCGCGTCCTCTCACGTCGATGGGGCGGCACCCTCCTCGCGCCTGCTCGATCACCACATTATCGACCCGCGCACAGGCTATCCGGCGCGTGCGGGGGTGCGCCAGGTGAGCGTGGTGGCGACGTCGGGGGTGCTGGCAGAAGCGCTGTCGACGGCGCTCCTCGTTGACCCGTCGCTGGATGTTGACGCGGTCGTGGCGCGCTGGGCTCGCGTGACGGGCACCCCGGCCTCGGCGCAGATCGTTGGCCTGGCGCGGGCAGAGCAAGGGTGAGGTCCAGGCGCGGTCCGGCCAGGTCGGTGCCTGCGGTGCGAGGGGGCGTGGCTCAGGTGGTCTACCCGCCAGGCGTGATGTGACACTGCCGAGACTCGCAACCGAAGGTTCGAAGGGCGTGTTCGTTCCAGCTGTCGCTCGGCTGACGACCTCTATGCGGCGGAAGCCATGAGTGCTGGAGCCAACCGTGTGTTGTCCGATGCCCCTGTGATCGATCACCCGTTGAGAAAGTACTGAGGCAACTGTGATGACCGTCAGCTGGGCGGTGTGAGGCATGGGATCGTTGTTGAGGTTGGCCTCCATAATTGCCGACGTGCTTCAGGAATACTTCCGCGTTATCGCCGTTGCGTGTGGACTGGTGTGCAGGGGGCGAGCCACCGGCGCTGCACCCGTTATGTGGCGCTGCACCCGAACAGAAGGGGCGTAATGCCTACGGATCGGGTGCGCTGCCCCTCAGAACAAGTGAAAGTGTGGTCGGTGTGTGCAGAGGTGACTGTGCCGCACAGGGGGGGGAGGGCTGCCTCGCAGGCTATCTACAGTCCCTTGTTCGTGTCGCTGGTTATCCACAGGGGTTGATCGCCTTGATGATCTCAACTCGTGGGGCTGCGAGAATCCACATATGAGCAGCCACCAATTGACAGTCATTCGTTCCTCGGAGGTGTGTCGCATGGCGCATGAGGAAAAAGAATCAGGCGCTTTCTTACACGTGATGCGAGGATGCTACGTTCGAGTCGAAGACACGCGTCTTCTTGACACTCCGTGGCGCACTTGGATAACAGTGGCGCGAGCTCGTCTCCTCGCCGTCCATGCGTTGGGGAGCGGGGATCGAGTATTCGTTGGTGCAAGTTCACTTGCTTCTCGAGGTATTCCTCTGTGGGAGGCGAATCCGGACGTATACGTCTGGGCTCCTACTCGGCGTGGGAGTAAGCCTCTCCGCGCGGTTCGCGCAGCAGGGGTTCTCGTACCCGGGGTCTCGGTGCGATGGTCTGTTGTGTCACCTCTCGAGAGAGAGCTACAGACTGTTGGTGGCGTCCTGGCTGAAGGCGTCATCGATGCGGCGGTTCGTATGGCTTGTTGGTCTGAGTCCCTGAGCGCATTTGTGGGGATCTGCATGGTGCTGAATAGGCAGTCGTCCTTTGACCTCTTTTCGCAGGAAGAGTGTCGCGATCGGGCACAGGGGGTTCGGTCAGAGATGCTCGTGAGGCTCACGGAGTGGCGTCAACATAACGACAACATACCGGCGCGCCGAGCAGCAGCCCTCATCCGAGCCGCTGATCCGGGGTGTGATAATCCTGCCGAGGCCGCCTTGCTATGGGTTGTGAAGTCCGTTTGTACGTTCGAAGTGGTGACCCAGTATGAAATCGTTGTCAATGGGCGGCGGTACTTTGCAGACATTGCGATTCCTGGTCTCATGATCATTTTCGAGTTCGATGGGATCGGCAAGCTTGGCAAGAATGAAGCCGACTTTGCTCAGGCGAAACGTGAATGGATTCAACGTGAAAATGATCTGCGCAGCGCTGGTTGGACGATCTATCGGGTGTCCTGGCCGGATTATGAAGACTTAGTGCGACTGAGAGCCAGGGTGACTGAGTTATTAGCGCCATACCAAGCATCGATCCCCGCATCGGCACAGCGCTTGTGGGCGGTTCCAACACAGGCCTGCGACGGACCGAATCGGCGGTTTCACACGGGGGCATCCCGACGGCGGTCGCAAGGGTCATACACATGATCGGAGGCGCTGCACCCGTTACGTGGCGCTGCACCCGAACAGAGGGGGTGTAATGCCTACGGATCGGGTGTAACGCCTCATCGGTAACAAGTGAATGCGTGGATATGTGCCCGATCAGATGCCGCAGCGGGACGATGCGCTAAACCGTACGTCAGCATGCCGAGCGCCGCTGGTGTGGAGGGTGCCGGAGGGGCCTGGAACACCCGTGGGGCAACGTAGCAATACCAGAAATCATACGGGGCCTGGCTGCGGTGCCGGTGGGCGGTGGCAGGGCCTGGCCGGGCTTCGAGACGACGCGCCGAGCGAAGCTCGCGGCGCGGACGGCTCGCGGGCGGGCCGCCGCCCACCGGCACACAAAGCAGCCCGGCCCCACAGTAAGGTGCGACGGTGCCCGGAGCACCCGTGGAACCACACACCACCGTCGGCAATCAGCCAGAATACACAGCCAGCAGCGTCGCCAGGTGGACGCCCCCGCGGCCCGCGAGCTGGGCTGCCTGGGTGCGGCACGAGAAGCCGTCCGCCAGATACACCGCGTCCGGCTGAGCATCAAGCGTGGGCAGCAGCGAATGCGATGCGACCGCGACTGACAAGTCGTAGTGGCCCGCCTCCATGCCGAAGTTACCGGCCAGGCCGCAGCAGCCTTCGAGTCGGGTCACGCGCGCCCCCAGCGACTCGAGCAGCGCCTGGTCGGTGTCCCACCCCATGACTGAGTAGTGGTGGCAGTGCGGCTGCGCGACGATCTCGACGCCCTCCAGGCTCGGCAGGTGACGCGCGGACGCTGGCACGGCCGACAGAACCTCGGCGAGCGTTCGCGTCGCGCCCGACACGAGCGCCGAGCGCGGATCCTCGGGCAACAGGTCGAGCAGGTCGTCGCGCAGTACCGCCGTGCACGAAGGCTCAACGCCGACAATTGGGATTCCTGACGCCGCGAAGGGAGAGAGCACACTGAGCAACGACGTCAAGTGTTTCTTCGCGCCCGTCAGCTGACCCGTCGTAATCCACGTGAGTCCGCAGCACGCGTCCGGAGCGACGATGGGCGCAAACCCGTTCGCCTCGAGCACGTCGACGACCGCGCGCGCCCCCGTGTCGTCCAGGGTCTGGCTAAACGAGTCCGCCCACACGAGCGCATACGGCCGCCCGCCCGGGTCGCGTGGGCCGTTCAGGACGGTGGAACCCGACATCGACGAGGCCGTGGCCCCTTTGCGCTCACGAGCAGAGTCAGACGAGGCCGGGGCTGCATCGTGCTCGCGGGCCTCAGAAATGGGATCCGATGAAGCAGACGCAGGAACGTTACCTGCCAGCAGGTTGCGACGGCGAGCCCACGCGGTGAAGGTGCCGGACTGGAGGGCGGGCATGCCTCGGCGAGGATCGAGGCCGATGATGCGGAAGGCAAGCGACCGCAGGGGAGCGACCGACATGACGACGTTCGCGATGCGTGCCAGGCCGGGCACGCGCGCGGTGATGCGGGTGAGGCGCGGCAGCCAGCCGAGCGTGTAGTGGCTGAGGGGGCGCATGCGTCCCCGGTAGGTGCGGAAGAGAGCTTCGGAACGGTAGCGTGCCATGTCGACGCCTGCGGGGCAGTCGGCGGAGCAGGCCTTGCAAGCCAGGCACAGGTCGAGGGCTTCGAGGACTTCGGGGGAGTCAATGGCCTTTACGAGCTGCGAGTTCGCGGCTTCCTGGAGGATGCGGGCGCGCCCTCGTGTCACGTCTTTCTCATCGCGTGTGGCCAGGTAGGAGGGGCACATGAAGGTCCCGGAGACTCCGGCGCGGCACTTGCCCACGCCGGTGCAGCGGTGGACGGCGGCTGTGAAGTCGCCGCCGTCGTGGGTGAACGCGAAGCCGCCGTCGGCGGGCATGGGGTGCGCGGCGACGCGCCGCAGGTTGGCGTCGAGTGGGTCGACGCCGGGCTGTAGCTCGAGCGGGCCATCGGCAGGGGCGAGGCCGGTGCCGCCAGCAGCGCCAGACACGTCAGGCGACGGCGAGGAGTCGATGGCGGCCCGATCGTCGGTCCGGAGCGCGCCAGCAGCAGGAAAGAGGTTGGAACGACTGGCGTGCGCGTCGTCATGATCGGTCAGGGCGGTGCCAGGCGCGCCGTTTGCCGCCAGCCCGTCAGGACCCCCGCTGTGCGCTGCAAGAACCCGCGCCCGGGCGCGCGAGGCGGCCTCGGCCTCGTCCATGGGGGCGGCGAGCACCCCGGGGTTGAGGAGGTTGTCGGGGTCGAAGACGTGCTTGACGCGCGCGAACAGGTCGAGCATCTCGGGGGAGTACATGAAGCGCAGGAGCTCGCCGCGGGCGCGCCCGTCGCCGTGCTCGCCGGAGACGGAGCCGCCGTGGGCGGCGCAGATGCGGGCCGCGGACTGGAGGAACGCGCGCGAGTGGGCGACGCCCTCGGGTGTTTCGAGCGGCATGGCGAGGCGCACGTGCACGCAGCCGTCGCCGAAGTGCCCGTACAGGAGGCCGTCGATGTCGAACTCCTCCATGAGGGTGGTGAAGTCGCGCAGGTAGGCACCGAGGTTCTCGGGTGGGACGGCCGCGTCCTCGAAGCCGGGCCATGCCTGCTGGTCGCCGCCGCCCGCGCCGTCCGGCGGGGTGCGTCCGCCCAGGCCCGCACCGTCGGCGCGGATCCTCCACAGGGCCGAGGCCTGGGCCCCCGGCGGGTACACGACCGTGTCGATGGCGGCCGAGTCGGCGCACAGGGCGCGTGCGCGCTCCAGGGAGGCGGTGACGTCTTCGCCGGGGGCGCCGACTTCGACGAGGAGCCAGCCTTCGCCCTCGGGCAGGGCGGGGACGGCGCCGGGGCCCTTGTGGGCGCGGACGACGTCGACGAGGCGGCGGTCCATGCCTTCCACGGCGAGTGGGGAGTGGGCCAGCAGCGCGGGCACGTCGTCGGCGGCCTCGATCATGGACCGGTAGCCGAGGGCGGCGAGCACGGGTGCGTCGGGCAGGGGTACGAGGCGCACGGTGACGGAGAGAATCAGGACGAGGGTACCCTCGGTGCCGGTGAGCATGGCGGCGAGGTTGCGCCCGCCTTCGGGGGTGAGGTGTTCGAGGGAGTAGCCGGAAACCTGGCGCTTGAAGCGGCCGAGCTGCGTGCGGATGGGGGCCAGGTTGGTGTCAATGAGGGAGGCCAGCCCTGGCACGTCGTGCAGCGCCGAATCGTGCGAGGTCGTGGCCGTGAAGCGGCGTCCCTGCCCATCGATGCACTCGAGGGAGACGATGTTGTCGGAGGTGCGCCCCCAGGCGGTTGCGTGCGGGCCGCACGCGTTGTTGGCGACCATGCCGGCGATTGTCGCGCGGTTCTGGGAGGAGGGGTCGGGGCCGAAGCGCAGGCCGTATTTGGCCGCCGCAGCCTGCAGGGTCGAGCCGACGCAGCCGGGTTCGACGGTGGCGGTGCGGGCCTCAGGGTCGATGGAGATGACGCGGTTCATGTACCGCGAGAAGTCGAGGATGAGGCCGGGGCCTATTGCGTTGGACGCGCACGAGGTGCCGCCGCCTCGGGCGGTGAGGGGGACGCCGTGGGCGCGTGCGAGGTGGAAGGCGGCGGCCGCCTGCTCGGGCGTGCACGGGAAGGCGACGGCCAGGGGCGGGATGCGCGTGAGGCCGGCGTCGGAGGAGTAGCGTGCTCGCGTGCCGACAGAGGAGTCGACGTCGATGAGTGTACGCAGGTCCGTCAGGAAGCTCTCGCTCATGATCCCAGTGTGTCACGCGCGCGTAGCGCGGGGTGGAATGTCCCGCTGTGCGGATGGTCGCGTCGGAATTGGCGAGGCCGTGGAGCGAGAGTGGTCACGCGCGGAGCGCGTGTGGAGTGCGTAGGAGGGGCCGACGGTGCTGCTGCGAGACGCCTGTTGCTCACAACGTGGACTCAGGCGGGTTCCGGGTCGTCGATAATGAGTTTTGGGAAGGGTGTCACAGGGACGGGCATGCGTTCGATCGGCGGCATATGCGGACTGACCGGTTGAGAAGTATTCGGGTAGCGTGGAGGCAGTGTCTTATTACTAACACAATATGGAGATAGTTCATTGCGCGTCTCCTCGGACGCTGGAACTCGGGGTTCTGGCGCCGAGTATTCAATGAGGCGCAGGAATTTTCTGCCCATTGCTACCCGCCTTGCCTGTCGTGTACTGCCTGCTGCGCGATGGTTTAACCAGATGGAAGATGGTGCCGAATCTGGTTTGCGCGCATCAAACCTAATTCTACACGAGATGAATCATGCCCAGTCATGCATCACAAACAGTTATTCGACACATGTCAGACAAAAAGGAGGTCGAATGGTCAAAAACCGCTCCCTATGGCCCAAAGGAGAGGAAATGCAGTGGTGCTTTTGTGGGGCCATTTTATAAATTCTGTCCGCGAGGTAAGTGTTAAAAGAGTGTCTTATAGATAAAGAGCAAGAGGGTGGTGGGCTGTCGACATAAGACTAACATTTACACGGTATCTATTGCAATGTCTCTGTGTCTTCTGCGTTTTTTTTGGAACGTATGAAACAATGGCCACGAGCGCTCCATACACGTGAAGGATAGATCGATGGCCCTGTTTGAGTTCGAGGATGGACACCTCGTGCCTGCTCAATTCGGGTACCCGGTTTCGTATGATCTGGGTCCCGAACTGGTCGACGCTATCTGCCAGCAGGTCCTGCAGATTGTGTCGCGTCCGCTGTTCCCGGTGACATGGCGTGACATGACGGGACAAGATGATGAGGAGACGCCGCGCCTGACGGCGCTCGACGTGACGGGGCAGATAGTCTCCGTTGAGATCCTCAAGCTCCTGGATTCCGAGACCCTGATTACGTCGCTGTCACGTCTGGCCATCGTCGCTTCCCTGTCCTGGTCTGACCTGGCGGGTGAGTATCCGACGGGATCCGAGGGTTTTCGCGCTGGCTGGGCGCAGTTCCGCGATTCGATGCCCCCAGCTGTCGGCCCGGGTCCCCGTCTGATCATGGTCGCCGGTGAGATCGACCCGTCGGTGCGCCCCGCCCTGTCGATCCTGGCTACCTCCGGTGTCGAGGTGCATCTCATGAACCTGCGCCAGATGTCCAACGGTCGTCTCTTCCTGGACGTCAACGCTGTCGGCCCGCGCCTGTATGGGCATGCCCCGCAGCTTCTTGGGAGTGTGGCCGCCGCATCCGCGATTGCCGCGGGACCCGCCCCGGCCGTGCCCGAGGCGCCTGTCGACTCCGAGGAACTCGAGGCTGCCGCTGAGGAGAATCTGGACGATGCAGCCCAGGCGATCCCAGAACCGCCCGTTCTTCCAGTCACCGATGCCGATGCTGAGGCGGATGGGGACGGCGACGCTGGGGATGCGACCGAGTCCGAGACTCCGATGACTCGCCCCACCCCGAAGGTTGCTCCCCACCTACGCGACGCCTTCCACTACTCGGTCGATGAAGAACCTCCGGCCCCCTGGAAGTCCAAGGATTCCCCCGAGGAACAGAGTGACGAGGCTGGGGCTGGCTCCGATGAACTGGTCGAGGAATTCGTCGGGGAAGAGACCGAGATCGACGACCGCGTCGATGAGGCCGCCGACGCGGTAGAAGCTGACGACACGGACGGGCAAGTCGGGGAGGATTACGACGCGGCTGATGCGCACGCCACGGAAGCCTTCGACGACGCCGAGGAACGCATCGAGTCCGAGGGTGAAATCGACGGTGGCGACGAGCGCGAGCGGGTCGAGACTCTCGACGCGGAAAGCGACGACGAGGAAGCGCGTCACGACGACGCTGAACCCCACGACGAGGAACGCGACCGCGGCGAGTCCGCCGCAGGCGACGCTGATCATGACGACTCCGCCGCAGGCGACGCTGCTGACGAGGCCGCCGCGGACGACAATGTCGACGCCGAATACGGTCACCCGGAGGAGCACGCGGTGCACGTGGGTGACGAGCTGGATGGCAACGAGCAGGGCGAGACCGGCGAACAACGATGGGAGCGCCCGGCACACCTCGGTAGTCGCGCCTCGCGACGCGCCCACGTCGAGTCCGCCGAGGACCTCAACGACGGCGGAGCAACCGACGCGGCCATGGCCTCGTCCGTCGACCACGAGGAAGAATCCCCCGAGGTCATCGCGGCCCGCGAAGGGGGCGTTCCCGTCCTCGGACGCGACGAGGCTGGTCTGCGCACGCTCGCGCAGATCCTCGGCGAGGATACTCCCCTCGTAGCGCGCGGCGAACTCGGCCTTCCTGGCGACCTGGTGCTCGCGGCCAGCGGTGCGATTTCATGCGCCGGCCTGACTTATCCGTCCCTCGAGACGATGCTGACCGCGCGCGGCATGGGCCACATCGACGTGTGGTCCTTCGTCCGTATCGGCGACCGCCTGGGGCCGACGCTGGCCGAGGCCCTCGACGAGGTTAACCGCGAGATCGTTCGCGAATACGCGAACGTGCCGCGCGGGCGTCGCGTCGCCAAGCACTGACGCACCGACTGTCGGGGGAGGCTCGGGATCAGATGATCCCGAGCCTCCCCCTCGTTGTGTGCAGTAACACCGCTTCTGTGCCCCCCGCGCCGACCCGCCGCTCAGCCACGGCCTCGTGACCCGGCCACGGCCTCGTTGCGCGTGGGCGACGGGTGCGCGAGCGCTAGTCGACGAACGCCTCGAGCCAGCCGCGCATCGTGGCGTACACGGCCTCGCGCACGGGCGCGTCCGACAAGACGAGGTCATGCTTGCCAGGGAAACGCGCGATCGTCACCAGGTCGGACAGGCCGAGGCTGCGCTGCGCGATCACGACCGGATCCAGCACGGTATCGGAGGTGAAGGCGCGCTCGCACCACGCCTCGTCGAAATATGCAGACGTGGACACCATCGACAGGACCGGGCATTCCAGGTGCACGTCCTTCTCGACCGTCTCGTGCCCCGCCATGATCGCTTCCAGCCACGAGGCGGGCACCGGGTAGGACTCGGGGCGTTTCCACTCGTGAGCGATGGGCCACCCGACAACCGACGGATCCTCAGGCGAGAGCCCCTCAGGGATCGGCAGGCCCGAGGAGGCACGCCCCGCGAGCGAACGCCCGTAGTGGCCCGCGCCTCCCGTGGGGACCTCCCACATGGGGCTGCGTGCCGCGATGCGCCCGATGACGGGGGCCATCGCCCCGCGCCAGGACGCCATCGACTGCATCTCCAGCCACGCCGAGTTCAGGATCAGACCGGCCAACACGCCCGGGTGGCGGTGCGCCCACAGGGTCGCAACCAGACCACCCGTCGAGTGCCCCATGAGGATGAGCGGCTCGTCGTCGCGCTCGGAACGGATCAGCTCGATGGCCTCGCCGATCTCCTCGTCGTACACCGACAGGTCGTCCGCGTATCCGATGGTCTGGTGGGGACGCAGGGAGCGCCCGTACTTGCGCATGTCGAGCGCGTAAAACGCGGCACCCGCCTCCCGCAGACGATCCGCCATCTCCGTCTGGAAGAAGTAATCGTTGCGCCCGTGCAGGTACAGGACCGTCACGTGGGTGCTCTCGGGCGGGGTTGCGCGCACGAGGGTCGCGACGCAGGGCCCCTCAGCGTCGTCGAGCAGCTCAATCGTGCGCGACTCGTAGCCCTCACCCAGGATATCGGCACGCCACTGAAGCCCGGGAGGGCCAGCCTCGCCCCAGGGGGCCATGACGTCGCGCTCGGGGATCCCCTCGGCCGCCAAAGCGTCGGCGTCCACCCCGGACAGGTTGGGCAGGCCGCTCGTGTCCGGTATCTGCTCGCCATCGGGCGTGGGATTGCTGGTAACGCTCATGGGGTCAGCATAACGTGCGAGGCCGCCCCGGCCTCGTCGATGAGGAGGCGGAAAAAGGGTGGCCTCGCGGAGAAAGAGCGCCGATCAGGCGAAGGAGGACGCGCGCGAGGGGATGCGCTCGTTGAGGAACTCGTTGAGGAGGGATGTGAGCTGGTCGTGCTCGATGAGGAATCCGTCGTGGCCGTGATCCGAGTGAATTTCGCGGTAGAACGCGCCGGGAATGCCCGACGCCATCTGCCAGACCTGCTCCGGGAAGAACAGACGATCCGAATCCACCGCGACGACAAGCGTGCGGGCGGTGACAGCCTTGAGGGCCTGTGCGACGCCGCCACGGTCGCGACCCACGTCGTGAGAGAGCATCGTACGACACAGCGTGACGTATGAGCCGGCGTCGAAGCGACGCACGATCTTCTCGCCGTGATAGTCCAGGTAGGATTCGACAGCCAGGCGGCCGCCGTGCAGGGGGTCTTCGTCGTTCTGAGGGATGCGGCCGAAGCGCTCGTCCAGCTCGGAGGGGGAGCGGTAGGTCGTGTGCGCGATCTGGCGGGCGAGCGCAAGACCCGCGGTGGGGCCGGGACCCGCGTAGTAGTCTCCGCCACGCCACGCCGGATCCAGCTCGATCGCGCGGATCTGCGTGTGCGTCCACGCCGCCTGATCGGCCGTCGTCTGCGCGCCTGAGGCTACGACCACGAGGCGGCGCACGCGCTGCGGGTAGGTGACCGCCCACTCGATGGCGCGGTGCCCTCCCAGGGATGTACCGATGACGATGTCCCACGTATTGATGCCGAGCAAGTCGGACAGGAGGGCCTCGGCGCGGACCTGATCGCGCGTAGAGATCACGGGGAATCGCGAACCCCAGGGCGCGCCGTCCGGTGCCAGCGAAGCCGGGCCGGTCGAACCCTGACAACCACCCAGCACATTCGCGGCCACCACGAAGTATCGTTCGGTGTCGATGATGCGTCCCGGACCCACGATCTGATCCCACCAGCCGGGGGTCGGCTGGCCGGGTGCCGCGTCGCCGTACACGTGGGCGTCACCGGTGAGCGCATGCAGGATCAAGACGGCGTTAGAGCCGGTGTCGTTCAGGGTGCCCCACGTCTCGTAGGCCAGGGTCACGCTGGGCAAGATCGAGCCATTTTCGAGGCGCTGGGCACCCAGGTTGGCGAACTGGCGGAACGCGACCGGGTCGCCTTCACGCCACGCGCCGGAGGTGGGAGCGGGGGACAGATTATGGCGGCTCATGGGGCCTTCTTTCGCGGGGGCGGCGGGTAGGGGAGAGCAGCGGCGGCCTCGGAGCCTCAGGAGTGTGTGTTTCCCCGAGGCTGCCGACGGGTCTGTTAGGCTGTGGCCGCGCGGGCCGCGTCGAAGCCGAGCTGCAGGTCGGCCAGGATGTCCTTGATGTTCTCCAGGCCGATCGACAGGCGCGCCGTGCCGGGCGCGACGCCGGCCTTGGCCAGCTCCTCCTCCGTCAGCTGCGAGTGCGTCGTCGAGGCCGGGTGGATGACGAGGGACTTCGCGTCGC
>ERZ772961.462-NODE-462-length-16879-cov-3.304743_pt1 | contig 16879 bp, 20 predicted proteins | sample MGYA00580677_ERZ772961 | MGnify/ENA primary metagenome ERZ772961 (study PRJEB29015, sample SAMEA2738088) | human oral metagenome | biome: human oral; feature: human-associated habitat; material: saliva | place: China | collected 2227 ... | reverse complement strand
CTCGTCCGTGCGACTTTTTAGACCTATTTTAGACCTAAAACCAACGGGCTGATACATTATACAGATTTGAGTAAAAACACGCTTAAAACCGTTCCTACACACATTCTTGATATAAGATATGAAATAGAAGAGAGGTAAAACAGACATGCCATTCAAAAAGAAGCCAGCAGATACAAAAGAGTTGCTACAAAAATTAAGAGACTCTAATAAATGGAAGATGTACTACCAAAAATTAATCTTAGAAAGCAAGATGAAGAATGGTGGTTTTAAGACTCCTGAAGAGGCAAAAAAGCATATTGATAAATTAGTCTTAATGAAGTTTGACAGAAAAGACCCGTTTGCAGCCTTTGACGAGTTTTGGGAAAATCAGAAGAGGAAATAAATTATGGTTATTAGAGTAATTGCTTTAATTATATTCTTGTCTTTCTGGACACTTTTAGAACAACTTGTCAAGATACTTCAAAGCGATAATAAGAAACGACCTGCTAGAATGCAGAATAAGGATGCCATTCCTAAGGAAACGTTCTTTGAAGAAACAAAGGCTCTACATAAATATGCTTTTTCCAGAACACTGTGGCCTGAATTAAAATTAAATAAAAAGTTGTATATTGGTTTGTATATTCTTTTTATGCTACTAACACCCATTTTTGGTGATATTAAGGCATTGCTTGTGGCGGTTGTATTAAGTATTGCATGGAGTATTCTTTTACGTGTTTTGTTAAAGCAAAAGCGAGATAATGAATTAAACATTATTAATAAGTTCTTGCAGTTCAAGAAGAAGTACATGGGCTTAATCGACCCAACTGTCACAATCAGAAATTACCAGTCAGAGTTCCAGATTAAATGGGATGATACCAATGAATATCCAGAAAGTATAAAATGGTTTATTTCACCAAGTTTTGAAAAGAAGAACAAAATCCAGTTTATGCAGTCATTGAGTGAAAACTTGGGTAAAGGTAAGTTCTTTTATGCACCTGATGAGGACTGGGAAGATGATATGCAGATTACAACAACCCGCAAATCTTTCGATAATCCTAAGTTAAATGAGTTTGTTGAAAACTGTATGCTCTTAAAGTCAAAGTGGATTGGTAAGGTATATCCTCAAACAGGTACATATACTTATGAATATGAATTTACAATAGACGGTTATGATAGTGGTGGCTATCCGAATAAGATTACATTAAAACTACCTATCGGTGTAGATAATTCAAATGAGATGGCTCTATTAAGTGCTTTTTCTAAAGAACTAGGAGCCGGTCGTCAGTGGGAGTTAAATCCATCAAACGGTTGGGATTTTATTAATCATAATCTACACTTAATCTTGCTTGACCCATTGCCAACAAAAGCACCATGGAGCAACGAGTATATTTTTAATCAAAATATCTCTCCTTACTATTTCCCTTTAGGACTATCATCTAAGGGTGGAGTGGTAATTAAAAATCCAGAAACAGGAAAAGAAGAGCGAGTTATCGGTTATGACCCTGTGGGCGAACAATGGAAACTCATGGGTAAACTAGGTATCAGAGAGACAGATATACAACCACCAAGCATGTTGAACGCCCCGCAGGTTATCGGTGCAGGTAAAACAGGTGGTGGTAAGTCAGTACTACTTAGAAATATTGAAAACGGATGTTTATTGAGACCAGAGAACTGGCTGTTAATGATTGTTGACCTAAAACGTGTAGAAGGTAGCAAGTTCTTAAAATTCGGTGTACCTGTTGGTACGACCCATGAAGATGCGGCCTCTATCTTAACTTATGCACAGAAGATAATGATGGATAGGTATGAAGAGATGGTTCAGCGTGATGTTGTAAACTACATGGATATACCAGAGTCAGAACGAACACAAGCCATCATGGTAATCGTAGACGAGGCGGGTGAGTTGTTGTCTCCTATTAAAGCAGGTAAAGAAGATGAGCAAGGCCAAGCAAATGCCCAATATCAAGCACAGTGTACCCAAGCGATTGAAAGTATCTATCGTCTAGGTCGTGCCGCAATGGTACACGTACAAGTATGGAGCCAGCGTGTTGCATTAGACCAAGGTATCACCATGGCTATGCGTAATAATGCAAGTGCGAGAATGTGTGCCGGACCTCTTGACCCAACGTTATCGACAATGGTGTTCAACACCGGACTCGGGACCCTAGTACCTAGAAGTCCGCGAGGTCGCATAGGTTTATCTCTCAATGATGAGGAATTCATTGCCCAAGGTTTCTTCGCAGACGACTATTTTTTGAGAGATTATCTTGAAGAAAAATATGGTAAAGGTAATATTAATGTTTACAATAACCAGTCGATGGTGAAACTTGACGAGGTCATTCACTCAAAGAGTGATAATATTATCGAAGAGATGTCGGAAGACGAGTATGAAGAATTGCTAAGTCTTGCCAATGCAAAGTAAAAGAGTAGGTACATCAGCCTACTCTTATTTTTGTTGTTAAGTTGTTTGTACAAAACTGTGTCATCTGTATTACTTGCGTGGTAGATGAACAGTAGTAGGCATTCCTCAATGATATTAAGTCCACATGATAAAGTACTTATTTAAATCAGTGAAGTGTCAGGAAACACCTATTACCGTTGTGGTAAAACGTTTAGGACATATACCTCTTATCATACAAATACAGAGCAATCCAAGGCAGGTTGCTCTTTTTAAATACAAACATACTCTCGGGTGAATAGAACGTTCGGTAATGCCTAATCCGAAAAAGGGAAAGCCTATTTGCTTTCCTTCTTCTTTAATACATAGATACTTACACCTGACATGATACTGCCGAATAGCGTTGCTACGTATGCTAAGATACTATCACCAGTTGGTGGTGTACCACCTTCTTGTACAACGCTAGACTTAGTGTCGTTCACAGGTAAGTCTGGTTTGCTTTCCTCTGCAGGAGCATTTGGTTTGTTGTCTTCTGTTGGGTTGTTAGGCACCTCTGGCTCTGGTGTAGGATTTACAGGTGTCTCCTCAGCAGGGTTGCCAGGATTTACTGGGTGATTTGGTGTTTCTTCAACAGGTACATTTGGTTCCGGTGTTGGAGTTGGAACTACAGGTGTGTTATCTTCAACTGGATGCTCAGGTTCTGGTGTAGGATTTGGTGTTGGTGTAGGGCTAACAGGTGTTTCACCATCTGTTGGGTTAGCAGGTGTTGTATCTTCATCATTGCCACCATTTACGTTACCAGAATTATCTCCAGGCACTTCAGGTTCTGGTGTAGGATTTGGTACAGCAGGTGTTTCTTCTGCTGGATTAGTTGGTGTTTCTGGTTGAGTTGGTGTTGGGTCAGTTGGTGTTACTGGTTGCTCTGGTTCAGGTGTAGGAGTAGGAGTAGGAGCAGTAACTTTCTTGTACACATGAACTGTGTCTCCATTTGCCTCAGTACGTGTTGTAACATATTCGTAACCATCAAATGTTTCTTTCTCATGTACACCATATTCTTTATTCTTTAATGTAGTGCCATCTTCTGTTACATACTGGGTATAATCAATACCTACATGTAATAGTCTATCCTTAGCGTCAACTGCACCACCTTCAACAAATGTAGCCATTCCCCAATCACGTACAAAGAACGCATCTTTCTGGATTGACGAAGTGCTAAATAGGTCCTTTAAGTCGTTGTAAATCACATCAGCATCATAATCTAAGTATCTACTACCTAAATCATCGCCTACTGTAAGGTTGAATGTACCAATCTTGTTTCCAATTTCACCTTGTGTAACTTCTACAATTTCACCCTGTTTTAAGTTTTCATCAACTTCGACAATCGTATCATAAGGAATTTCCTCGTTTACAGTAGCAGTTATTTGCCAATAACCAGTTCCTCCTGAGGCAGCCATATCTTCTACCCCCATAATATCATGAGTAAAGCGTGAATCCTCTTCTTCAATTGGATAATCAAACACGTATCTATTAGGGTATGCAGTCTTATCATAACGTTCCCCACCATCAAAATCAACTGGTAAAGTAACATTATGCTCTATAAACTCTGTACCGTCATCTGTTACAAATGTTACCTGTTTTGCAAATAGATATTTACCCATGCCATAGGATGCTCCGTAACTATCAGCAGTTGATATATCAAGAACATCTAGGTCTTGCCAATTCTTGATATGTACTGTTTCTCCTGCATGGGCTCCATCATCTAGTACAAAGTCATAGTCCTTATCTAACTTAGTCTTTGTTGAACGACTTTCAAACACAGAGGTAAAGTTGTTTCTATTAAACTTGTAAGTGCTATGGTTCACATTATTTGTAAGTCCTAAACTTGTTCTTGTACCGTTTGTTGGTTGTGTTGCTAAAAACTCTGTTAATTTCTGTTTCTCTTCTGGGGTTAAATCAGCCTGTGCATGTGCCTTCACTGTATTACCACATAACAATACAGTTGACATCAGTAATGATGCCCCAATTGTCGCTTTCTTTAAACTTTTCTTATTTTTCTTCATCAAATCTCTCCTTTTTCTAAAACACTTGAAAAATGCCAGTATGATTTATTACCCCATACTTGGCATTAAACTTCTCTATAAAATTGTAATAGGAAAATTATTTTCCATCAATCACGATTACGTTAACTTTCTTTGTTAGTGTAGTACAAGCATCTATGGCAATAATTCCTAAATCTCTAAATGGTTCAAAGCAAGCATCCTCTCCAAACTCAGAACCTTTGCCATGATACCTAGAATTACCAAAAGAACAATGCCAATGACCACAGATAATAGTCTTATCCTTAAAGCCATGACCGTTCTTCCAATAAGCCATACCATTTATCCAGCTATACTCTTCAAAGTCTTTACAGTCTTTATCTTTATAGTTCTCCGGTAACCAACCATGACAACAAACAATAGTATTCCCATTTTTGTCTTTAAACTCAAAATAATCTTTTAAACTATTCATGTATTGAGTTAGTTCTAACCACTGATTAGCATACATAAAGATTTCACTATCGTAAGCATTTAACATCTTTCTACCAGATACATACTTTGCAATCTCTAAAATGGTATCAACTGTTCCATTGTGTCTATCAGCATAATCAAATCTATGAGAAAATAAACACTTCTCTAAGTTATATTCATGGTTTCCTTTAATAAGTACCTTATTAGGAAGTGAATTAACATACTGAATACATTTAACGTTCTCTGTACCACGGTCTAATAAATCCCCACACATAACTAAAGTATCTAACTGTTCGTTAAATCCTTTTTTATCTAATTCATTCTTTAATTCTGTATAATGTCCGTGAATATCGCTAACTATAAAATACTTCATGTTATCACCTCATTTCTATTGTTCACTAACTAAGTCGAACGGAACAGTTGAAACATCAATTATCTTTACAAGTACCTCATCAGTTGCTTTAATTCTCATCTCGACAGTCAAACCATATTCTTGCTTAGTGCCATTTAAGTATTCTCCATCATAATACCACGTGTCAGGTAGACAAAATCCACCTCTTACGACACCCACAGTTCCAACATTTAACTTTGTTACAGGAACGAACTTACCAAGAAGGAGTTCTCTAGCATCCTTATCCGTTTTTCCATCAACATTCTCATATAATTCTGGGAATTTAATCTTTAAACTCAACAGGAATTGTGGAATATATTTTTCTTGGTAATCTGTTATGACACAGCCCTCGAAATTACGTGGTTTATAGTGGATTAACTCATTAATTAGTTCAACTGTCCAACACTCCTTTTTGATATAGCAGGAATTATTTTCTAGGAATACATCTTCATGTTTAGAGTAAAAGTCATATCCATGCCAACCACTTAGCCATGGAAGGTTGATATACACATAAGAACCACAATCCTTTAAAATACCCTCAAAGAACTTAAGTTTGTTTTCTAGTTCTGGGTATTTGTCTTGCATAGCAAAATAAATATCCTTATGCTTTTTAGAGTTTCTTGTATAGCCAGTACGAACAACCTTCTTGAAATGAGTCCTGTTCACACTTCTAAACGACCCACCTGCATCTGTAAGTGTTCCATCTTCAATCTCTTTTTCACCATCTCCATCAAGAATATAGTACTCTGTTAGTTCTTCTGCACTATTCTTTCGTGAGAAAAGACTTGTGCCATCCCAGTAATTCCAACTAATTAATCGTGGATATTTATTTCCCATGTAAGTTCCTCTACTTTCTCTTCCAACATTATAACACGAAAAAGGAGTACCTGTCAATTATGTACCCCTCTATTAAATAAATAGAATAACTCTATTACTTGAAATTGTTAATGTCTAAATTCTTATCCAACTCTGGAATATCTTTCTTAAGTCTAATCTCTAATTCTTGAATATCAGAATTTAGTTCCCCAATCTTTTGGAAATATTGTTCCTTATGTTCTTGGTCAAGCTTTAATTCATCAGCATAATCTCTCATGCTCTGTAATTTCTTGGTTAATTGATTTAGTCTGCTAACATCTTCTAATTGGTGTTCTTGCAGTTCCTTGACTTGTCTACGAATATTCTCCACAATATCCATCTTGTCACGAACTAAGGTATAATCACTTGATACCTCTAAATCATCAACTTTACACTTTCTTACAATGCAAGTACATAGTACCCCATCATTTTGGATAGTAGGGTTGATGTCAGAACCAACTTCAAGAAAATATCCTCTAAACAGTGTTTCAAACTTCTTTTGAACATCTACTAAGGCGGTCATATTCTCAGCAATCTCACTGTTAGGACTGACATACTCTGTTACAAATACAATTCTAGCACCCTCATGGAAATTGATGAAGTGATTGGAATTACACGTTTTCTGTACTTCCCCATATCTATCTGTATGAATTTTGATTATCGCAGGGATTTTACCGTTCCCTGCAAAACTACTTTCCCAACTATACTCTTCCATTACAACATATCTCCTTGATAGATGTCATAGTCATAATAATCTCCACCGCTTAATACTTCCCAAGATGTTTCCTTGGTTAAATCAATAATAGATGGATGAACTAACAACCAGTGTGTCGAATGTTCCTGACAGCTAATATCATTAGAATGTACCCTCACAATTGGATTAGAATAATTTATCTCTAAAAACTGTAACACACTCTTTAAACTACCTGTAAATTTCATAATCTATACCTCTCTACAATAAATAGTTTATCACAATTTCCCAACACTGTAAAGATGAAAAAGAGATAAAGTTAATTATCCCTTTCTTTCAACTGTACAGATTGTGTCGTTATGCCAACCACCATGAGCAACTAATAAGATTTCTTCTATATTAAACCCTAAAGTCTTACCAATTCCACCAGAGTTCCAAGCAAAAGTTATCACAATGCCATCTTTCTTTACAATTCTACCAATCTCTTTCTTTAAGTTAGACCAATATGAACTTTGTGTTGTCTTGTGGTCTACAGTCTTTCCCAACTTCTTATAGCACTCAGATACTTGTCTAGGACTATAAGGACTATCAAATAATACCATATCCACAGAGTTATCATCAAACATCTTTAAGAAGTCTAGTGCATCTAAGTGATAATCAGTATCAAATGTTTCATCTAAGTCATTTGTGATATTTGCCAACTTGTTTCTATTAGCAAATGGGTCAATAATAACTGCATTAGGATTATCTACCTTAACCAACTCAATGTACTTAGAAATAAACTTATGAATAGGTTTAATATCAAATGTATTACTATTTGGCATAGACCATTCTCGATTAATAAGTAGGTTACTTGACGAGTGTATCATCAACTTCCTCCTCAAAATCCTTCAACTCTTTATCTAAGTCCAGACTTTCTCCATACCAGTTGAATGTTACTTCAACATCGGTTGAAATATCTAAGTGTAATTTATCTGTTGCAGCAGTCTCCATATCATATGCAAATCTCTTTTCTACTTCCCTAGCATATCTAAATGGAGAACTTAAAATAACTTCATCGTGAATAGGAATGATAGGCTTAGCATGTAATGCATTTAATCTACCATCTCCATTCAATTTAATTAATGCTTTCTTAGACATGTCAGCGGCCGAATTGTGTGTGACTACCCCATTTGCAACAAAATATCCTCGTTCAGTATTACAAACATCATACATATCTACAAACTCTGTTGTAATCTCAAACTCTGTTAATAGGGTATATTTCTTCTTTGCTTTAGAATCCAATTTAATCAAAGCACCATCTTTAAATAATTTAACCAAGGCTCTTGTTTCTAAGAACTTTTCACCATCATCTAATTTAACAAGAAATTTGTGATTTGGACTACACTCTATATGAGTTCCAACACTAAAGAAAAGTTTACATAATTGTTTCTTTCCTGAATAGGTTATATCTGCCTCGGTCCACTCATTTCCATCCCAGACATGTAGATGTTCTCCAACAATCTGTTGGATTTGCACAACACCATACTCTCTCGTTGTAATTAACGTATCTGATTTCAGACAGCCTTGCACAATCGAATTAACAACTTGTCTGCGTGCCTGTGCTATCTTACCACCATTGTTTACTACGTAATAACCCTTTTTCTTTAATTCCTCTATCAAAGTTCTTCTCTGATTAAAGAACGCTTTGCGTACTTTGTTTATGATAGGGGTAGCATAAATCTCATCTACCTTATCTCCCTTTACATATTCCCCATCTTTAGTTGGAATGGCCTCAAATACTTCATACTCAGGAAGGTTTATATCTGGTAATCGTCTCTTTCTTCCCCATAAGGTAGAAACCCAGTTATAATCTTTAGCATGTTTAATACTATCTTGTTCAAACTTTTCGATTGCAGGGAAACCTTTATAGACTGCATTCTTTATTTCTCTTGCCTCTTCAAGACTGCAGTTTAACTGTTCTGCGATAGATGCATCACCTCTCCCGTAGAGTATTCCAAGGAGTACTGATTTTGCACGTGTTCGATAGGATTTACCTTCTGTATTTGTGTCTGTCTTATGACCTGCAAACTTTTGTGCCTGCTCAGATTTACAACGTAGCCACTTTCCTTTATAGTTATAGAGGGGTGTTCCTTCTGGATAAAACTCTAGACAATCTTCATAATCTCTATGGAAAGATAGGCTGGCAATCATAGCATAAAAGTCTTTTCCCTGTTCAAAGGTTTCAAACATCATCTTATCCCCACAAACCTGTGCCATTACTTTAATTTCCTGCTGGGATTTTCTCAGGAATAGTCAGCCGACATCAACACATTACGTGTTCTTGCTTTGACTTTAACTGACTTTTTCACATCTACCACCCCCCTTTTTCAATTCTCTGAAGCATACATAAAACACTTCTTCTTGCATTTAGTCTCTTGATGAACTTGTAAGAAGGATTCTGTACCCCACCAATATCTCTAAAATCAATAGTATTATTGTCTATGCCCATCAACACAAAGTCTCCTCTAGTTCTTCTTGCACTCACAAAACAAATCACTCCAAGATATTTAACTTTATCGTATCGTTTGAATCCATGAACTTTACCTGTTGGTATTTTCTTCTCAGCACGAATCCCTTGTGACAAGCAACGATTTTGTGTGGGCACACACCTCTTTCTATACAATACATCTAATGGTTCAAATGCTAAACCACCACTTGCGATTACACAAGCATCTAAGTAATGTTCTTTGTCGATATTCAAGTTTTCCCTATTTGCTTTTGTCACAAAACCATAGGTCTCAATAGCATCTTGGTATTTCTTTAACAACATGCTTCTGATGATAGACATTTGAGTTGCATGTCGTAAATCACTTTTACGTTTACCATTCAGCTTCAACTCAATCTCCCCTAAATGAACTGCTTTGTGGCAATCTTCACATAATGTAATATAATTCTCTAAATCATTACTGCCATTTTTACTTCTAAAAACTATGTGATGTGCCTCTACTCTACAGTTCTTTTTGCCACAACATTGACAAGTATACTTATCTCTAACTAAAGCATGTTCCTTCGCATTCGCATACCCATAGTTCACACCTCTTTGATATGCCCACTTATATTGTTGTAACCAAGGCTTTTCCATTAATTGAGTGTCAAATTTACCTGTTTCAAGGACTGTATCTTTGACAGGTATAATCTTCTTACAGAACTCAATCTCTCGCTCATGCCCGTAGTATTTACTAACAATCGTAGGACAATGCCTACCTTTCTTAATAGAATTGCCCCGATTTAAAAATCTTGCTTTTCTGTATCTAGTCTTTCTATTTCTACGACTTCTTCGATACATTCTGCGAGAATCCATTTTTCTTTTAATGTCATCCCTTAGTTCAACTTGTGATTGATACAATACCTTATCATTACCTACACATGCTACACCTACGTGTTTAGAACCAGTATCTACACCAAGCACAACATCTTGTACGATTTTAGTTTTAGGTTCGTACAATAACCTTATGGTAAATGGACAACGCTTTACTACTTTTGCTTTTCTATCTCTTAGCATTCTACGAACCTTGCCAAAACGCTGTGTTGGCATAAGTGGTTGTCCATTTTTATCTAAAACATATACGAACATACGTTTGACTCCTTTCGTATTAAATTTAGTGAGTTTTACTCTTTAAGACAGTACTCACTGGACTGTAGTGCCTAACTCATTTCTTTTACCAAAACAGATGTCGGACTTCTCATCGACAAAGATAGTCAGAGTTTTGAAATTACTAACACAGGACTTATTTAGCACTCTTAGTCCAACTTAATCAGTAATCACAGAGCAACGGTCTTGAGCATTCAACCGAAGGTGTGTATGTGTTTCATCCAACTATCGTAGTGGCTATTTCTAACCACGGAGTCTTGTAAACAGTCGTACCTCTAAGGTACTAGGTATTTAACCTAGTGCATGTTTACCCTCTTTCTATTGAACGATTCTACTAATCTTATCTGTACCCTTTTCGATAATCATAACACCATCTGTAGGAATTGTAAAGTCCTTACGATGAGATATGATATACACTGAAGATACATCATTTAATTTTGACATGAATAAGTTATATACATTACTTGCTGATTGTTCATCTAAGAAGTCTGTAACTTCATCAATAACAAGAATATTAGAACTAAAATTAGCATATCTACATAACATGTCTCTAATAGATAGCTGAATAATAATATCTACCTTAGTCTTTTCTCCCCCAGATAGACTTTCATATTCCTTACCATCTAACTTAATAGATACATTATTGCCACTTAATTCCATTGATAACTTATCTGTGTTAAATACTTCTAATGAAAATTCTTTCATTTTAGCATTTAGATATGAAATACAATTTGATAGTAATACACCTCTGAAATCTCTCTTTGTTAATGTATTCATCTTATTCTGAATATCAATTCTTTGAGAAACAGTGGTTAATTCAGATTTTAATGTATCCAATTCCTTAGCATACTTATCATTCTCACTTGTTGCTTTTTCAATACCAGATAAATATGTATTTCTCTTGTTATTATAACTGTCAATCTCGACTTGAATCTTAGAAATGTTTTCTAATAGATTCTTCATTTGAGATTCTACTAATTGTTTCTCTCGTTGAGTCTTTTGTTGCAACTGTTCTAACTTTTCAATGGAAGTTTGTATAGATGCAACATCTTCCTGATACTTTTTATTACACTCTGCGATAATAATATTGTTTTCTTGTTCAATCTTATCTCGCTGATTCTTTAACTGGACACCTTCACTCTTTAATTGGTTGATTTCATTAACTAAAGCAGAAGTATCTGGCTTATGTACCCCAATTAACTTCTGACCACATGTAGGACAAATATCAGTAACAGAAGATAGTTCCTTATACTTGTCTATCTTTCCCTTTAATGCTGTTCTCATTTCTGCTAATCTAACATCAATAGAAGATAAGTCTGTAATGTTAGGTTCATTTTTAATCTTCGCCTTTTCATTATACAGTTTCTTCAACTCTTCATCATAGTTATCAAATACTTTAGCAGATAATCCACTATATTGTTTCTTATCACTTGCTAGGTCAGATTCTAAAATATCACAAGGAGAAAGATGATTCAATTCATGCTGATAATCAGTAATTAATCTCTTATTATTCTCTATGCTAGTAGATAATTGAAGAATATTATCCTCTAGCTCACGCTTTTTACCATTCAATGTTACTAACCTCTTAGAAAGTCTATCCTTAATATCCTCAATCATGAAGTCTGAATTAGATAACTGTTCTAAGATTTCTTTTCTTCCACTAGGAGTATGGTTTGTTAATTTATTTGGTAATCCTTGTCCGAGAATGATAACAGAACTTAATAACTTTTCAGTAATATTAGGAAGATATTGAGATAGAATGTTTTCAGCATCTCTAATACCTTTGTTCTCGATTTCTCTACCATCTACAGTAAATTCCATACCTGCTGGTTTATAGAATCTCTTAACAGTGTACTCTTTTCCATCAACCGTGAAAGATAAATATACCCATGTTTCATCTTCTTTTACATATCTGTTATGAACATCTTTTACCCCAGTTGGAGTAGAACCGGTTAGACACCAAATCAAAGAACTAAATGCTGAGGACTTACCTCCACCGTTACTAGAAGCATTATCCTCTTTATTATGATTATATCCCTTTACAGCAATAAATCCATTCTTATTAAATTCATACTCTGAGTGTGCATAAGAGAGGAAGTTATGCATAATTAACTTACTAAATACTACTTGCATACACTTTCCACCTCTTCCTTCACCAATTTATCGTCCCCAAGTTTATCAATCATAAATGTTTGGAATAACTCAATATGATTTACTTGATTTAACTTTTCTTCTACTTCTTCTTGTTTCTTTTTCTTAGTTTCATTACTTAATAAAACCTTAAAGTACTTAATGTTCTTATCACTATTCAACTTCTTAGTAACATTATCCACCTCATCTCTACCACACTTAAAACTAACTACTGCATTTTTCTTTAATTTCTTTAAATCTGCTAGTTTTGATAAGTGATAGAAATTTAAAGTATAAGGATTTTCAATTAACTCTACCTTACCATCATGAATATGTGCAACATTATGATTATAGATATTAGCATCTTCACTAAAATTAAGACCTACAAAGTTACCAATATTTAACACATTATCTGCTAAATAAGAACCATTATGAATATGTCCATTAATGAACAACTTTGCACGTTTTAACTTATCTAAATCAAGTCCGTTTACAGTCTTAAACTTACCCACTTGAATACCTGCAATATCATTATGACTAATTGCAATATCGGCAGTATCTAAAAGGGAATAATCAAACTTATCAGGATTGTATAGGTATGGTACATACAATATACCATCAATGTTCTCAATCTCACTAATAACCTTAAATCCTAAGAATTGTAGTAATAGAACAGAATTACTTTCTTTACTTAACTCATGGTTTCCTACAATAACAATATGTTCACAGTTAGACCATTGTACCTTTGCTAAAGCACTAATTTCTTCTGCATTTACATCTGAACGGTCAAAGAAATCACCAACATAAATAATCTTCTTAACTCCAAGTCTTGCAGCCTCTTGTTCTGCCCAATTTAAACTGTCTACACAATAGTCTAATCTATCCTTAATGTAAGATGTATTAACAAAATGTACATCACCAACAACTAAAATATCGTTATTTACCATGAGTTCTCCTTTCGATATTCCCCTTAACCTTTACTTCTGCCAAATCTAATGTTGGATTATCAATTCCAACACTCTTTAAGTACTCTAACATCTTCTGATACTGTTGTCTAGTTACGTGCATAATTACCTTAATCCTCTCACTATGTAAGAACGTTTCTTCCACCCTAGAGAATGAAATGTTTTGAGCAAATAAAAACGATTCTAACCCACTTGCTTCATAACTGTTTAGATAAACATTACACTTATACACTGTTTTATTCGTTCTGGACAACAAGATATTTGATAATTCAACTGCTAAACACTTACCTAACACAAACACTAATACAGAGTATATATCATCCCCTCGTGTTAGGTTCTTGAATAGATAAGCATAAACGGTGGCATCAATCGCTGTGATTACCACTGTTTGTACCTTATCACCCTTTACAAGTAAGACACTTCTTAAATTAGCAGTCGTAGATGATACAAGTGTTAATACAAACAGTAAAAATAGCCCTGCATAATTTTCCAAAGTCTCACTCCTTTCTTGCTAGTAAAAATTAAGCCTTCCACTTAATCTGTTCAGGTTTAGCATAATCCAAATCTGGGTTATTATCTAAAAATTCCTTCATCTTTTCTACTTCCACTCTTAACATCATATTTAACATTTCTCTAGTGGATAGACGGTCTGCTTGGTTCATCACGTGCCAAATATGTGCAATACTCTCATAAATAGGTAACAGCACCGTATGGTCTTTTTGCATAACTGCCACACTTAGTAATGTTCTAAATGGCAAATCTTCTGCCTCAATGATGTAAAACACCTTACCAAAAAACAACACTGAAAAACGATGTTCATTTTTCTTTAATACACGCATCTTTCCGTCTTTAATTAACTGAGTTCTCTCTAAATTCATCCTATTTCTCCTATAATACAGTACACATAGTACTATATGCTATCAATATTATAGCAAAAATACAAAAAACTGTCAATAGGTAAAAATAAAAAAGGTGTAATTAAACACCTTTAATACTTTTCGGTCTCTCCTAAGAGTACAATCTGATGAGCAGTCTTAGCAGTTTCCTTGCTTAATAATTCCTCTACCTTTTCCAACTCATTCATTAACTGTGTGCGAACCTTCTGTAAGTCCTTCATACGCTTGTTATGTAACTTAATCTGATTCTTAACTGATGCAATTCGCATACCCTTATGTTCATCGAACATATCTTCTTCGTGACACTTAGCAACTGATGTGAAAGCAGTAACATCACATCCACAATCATCTTCCTTCACTAATGCTAATGCACTTAATGGTAAGTTATACTTATCAAATAACCAAGCATGTGTCTTTAATGCTACTGTACGGCACTTTACTACCTTTTTACCAAATACTTCATACTTTTCCATAATTTTCTCTCCTATGACTTTTAAAGTCTTTATTAAATTTCTACTCCACCCTGTTGTAAGCGAAGTTTTAACGCTTCAATATAATCTTCTTCTGTCTTTGTAACATACTTAGTAGTATTCATCCAACGATTTGCTACTGTCCTAGCACCCTCTAGTGCATCTTCACAAATCCATGTACCAATACCTTTTTGTAAGAACATTTCAACCAGTTTTTCCTCTAATTCCTTTACCATGTGTTCTCCTTAACAATATCAATGTTAGCACAAATTCTACTATTTGTCAACTGTACTCCAACCACTTTTTGTTAAAAAGTCTGAGAACTCTTTCAATGAAGGATAAGGAGACTTAATCCCAAACTCCGAAAGGTTTGTAATCTTACTAAAATCTAATGTACTAATAACCTTAATACGACTATCAGTAATCTCTGTATTAACATCTACTACTGCACCTGATGAGAATAGTTTTGTTAATACTTCTGTATAGGATTCTTTGACTTCTTTTTCCTTATCCATCTTTGAGGAATAATCTCCAACTGGGTAATTGTCCGTGAATGTTACTGTGATAATTGTATCTGCATCGTGGCGTACAATAATTACACTATCATCTTTCTTGAAAACTTTTTCATTCTTTGCACATCCAGTTAGCGATAACAAAGAGAATAACACACATATAATTGCTTTAATCATAGTAATCCCCCAATCAATATTAGTGCAAACATAACAACATAACTAATAATTAACTTCATATTCTTGAATTTAATTACAAACAGTCCAATTGCAAAATCCCAACACAGAATTACACAAACAGTTACAATATATGGAACAATGTCAATAGTATTTGTTACCCACAGTACAATAAAGTTGATTGCTAAAATAGTGTAGATTGGAAGTGATACAATCCCTACCATCCACAAATCGTAGTGTCTAATAAGATATAATACAATACCTATAAATACAAAGCAGGAGAGTGTTACAATCATCATGTTTAACGACTCTAACACTTTTTATCCCCCTTTGCAACGTATAGTAATGACAGTACTAATGCAATAATTGCACCCCACATTACAGGATTATCTACAACACCTGTACCAATCTTATCAACACTCTTCTTTGTATCTACCTTTGGTTCATCGTTATTTGGCTGTTCAATATCGTTGGTAGTCTTTTTGAAGGTAATCTTATCTACCTTTGTTTCATTGTCAGCAGTTAATACACCTTCTACATAAAGTACCCCACTATCAGTTGTTCCTACAAATACACTCAATGAATACTTTTCATTATATCCATCTGCATAAATAGTGTACTCATGAGTGCCAACTTTATCATATTCTAATCTCAATTCATTGCTAGTAATTTCTTGCTTTTTACCATTTTCTTCTATGAAAATTGGAGAAGAAGAATCAGACTCAATTGGAATAGTAATAACAACACTATATGATGCATTAGTTGTTACGGTAACTCCTAATACAACTAATAGAGTAATAATCATTTTCTTTAATAGTTTTACCATGTGCAACTCTCCTCTAATGATTTAATCTGTTTAATCATTTCAACCTGGTCGGATACCTGTGCTGTAATCTTTCGTGTTTTATCTTGTCGTTGGTGTATATAAGCTGTTGATTCATATTCACCCTCTCGATAGGAAACATATAGATTAATGAGTTTATCATTAATAACCTTTACTCCAACTAATCTTGTAAGGTCATTCTCTAGTACCCTAACCACATAGTTATTTTCAATTAAATAATTCTTAATCTCTTCCATTGTACTCACTCCTATACTGTTCTTTTAATATTTCCTCTAACTCCCCTATTAGTACAGTTCTATTTGTATCTGTTGTTGTCTTACAAGTCGTTAGAGCAACCATCTTTTTATTATTATAGAACTTTCTCTCTGAATTGTCAACATCCAATGAAAAGACTTCCTTATCATAAGCACTTGTTTCAAAACATTGTGTGAAA
>ERZ772961.459-NODE-459-length-16919-cov-3.236302_pt1 | contig 16919 bp, 16 predicted proteins | sample MGYA00580677_ERZ772961 | MGnify/ENA primary metagenome ERZ772961 (study PRJEB29015, sample SAMEA2738088) | human oral metagenome | biome: human oral; feature: human-associated habitat; material: saliva | place: China | collected 2227 ... | reverse complement strand
AGAATTATTAATCTTAGTAATATCAGCTTTAACAGCATTAATTTTATTATCAACGTTAGTGTTTACTTGATTAATAATAGTTGTGTTGTTAGCTTCAATTGAAGAATTAATATTTTTGTTAACTTCATTAATGATATTTGTTTTGCTATCGTTAATTTTAATATCTACATTGTGATTAACTTCGTTGATAATCTTAGTGTTGTTTTCACTAATCTTATTATCAATAGTTGTGTTAATATTATTGATTGTTGTGCCAACTTTACCTTTCAAGTCTTCGATGGCTTTTTTATTTTCACCGATAGCTTTTTTGTTATCAATGATACCTTTGCGGTTTTCCATCGCAATAGTATTGTTGAAAGTAATATTGTTAGTGTTTTCTTCAACTTTAGCAGTCAAATCAGTAATAGCTTTGCTATTATTGTTAATGTTAACAGTTAAATTATTGATTGCTTGTTTGTTGTCGTTAACTTTAATATCAACTTTGTTAATGTTATTATTCAACTCAGTCTTAACATTAGTAATGTTGTTATTTAGCTCAGTCTTCACATTGTTGATATTTGTTTTAATATCATTAATCTTAACATCTACATCTTTGTTCACATTGTTAATAATAGTAGTGTTATTATTTTCAATTTTTTGATCTACTTGATTAAGAATTGTAGTGTTATTGTTTTGTATTTCATTTTTAATATTTTGATTTACTTGGTTAATAATATTAGTATTATTAGCTTCAATGTGTTTTCTAACACTTGCATCGATATTAGTGTTTACATTATTAACAACATTGTTCGTGATGTTAGTAACTTGTTTATTGATTCTTGTATCGATGTTGTTGTTAATTTCAGTAAATCTAGCATCGATATTATTGTTAATATTAGTAATATCTTGTTGAATATTAGTAATTTGAGTGCCAACTTTACCTTTTAGGCCTTCAATATCTTTACTATTTTGATTAACTTTAGCATTGATATTAGTAATATCATTTTTAATGCCTGTAATGTCAGTTTTAACATTACCAACTTGCTTGTTAATATTCGTAATATTAGTAGTATTATTTTCTACTTTTTGGTTAAGAATATTAATGTTGGCTGTGTTTTTCTTAACATTTTCAACATCAGTAGTTATAACTTTATAGTAGTTATTAACAATAGTAACTCCGTTAGAACCACCTTTTTTAGGTTCTTGTTGTTGCTGTTGTTGTGGCACTTGTTGTTGCCATTGTTGTTGCTGTTGTTGTTGTGGCACTTGTTGTTGCCATTGTTGTTGCTGCTGCTGTTGTTGCTGTTGTTGCGGCACTTGTGGACGTGGACGTCTTTGTTGCTGCTGTTGTTGCTGCTGTGGCACTTGTTGTTGCCATTGCTGCTGTTGTTGCTGTTGTTGCTGTTGTTGTTGCTGTTGTTGCTGACTTTGCGCTTGTGGATCAACTGGATGTTGATATTGGTTATGACCCCAAGCATTTTGCTCAGGTGTTACCCATCTTTGGCTACCAATAAGATCAGCTCTAGCCCAATCCTCAGGGCTGGATGCATTAGCAACACTTCCAGAAAAGCTAGCCGCCAAAATAACCGCTGCTACGATTGTAGTGGCGGATTTTTGATGTGACTTAGCCAACTCAGATGTTACTACGTAGGCGTGCTTAGTTGCACTCCAAACAACTTTGAATACCTTATTCATATAAGTTCCCTCCCAACATTTGTGGCTCTCACCCCACAATGAAGAAATAAATCAAATATTGCACTCTTTTCACTAAACATTCACAATATTTAACATAATATTACCATATAATATTTTAAACTTCCATAAAAAAATTAATAAGTTAAACTTATGTTTCATTTTTCATTCATCGTAAAATCATCAAAAATACATATAAATACTATAAGTTTAAGTTAAGAGCATCGTATAAAATGAAATTTTAAATTTTAAACTAAATTTACTATTATAGTTTTCATTTTATTCCTAAGTATTCAAAACATGAAAAAAACCTCATCAATGTATCACTTATACATTGATGAGGTCTTTTTTACTCTATATAGTTTTATCTATAATATTAGAATTTAGATTCGATAGCACCTTGAAGGTCGCCTTTTGGCAAGAAACCAATTTTACGATCTACAACTTCGCCATCTTTCAAGATAACGAATGTAGGCAATACTTCTACTTGCATATTACGTGCTAATTCTGGTTCTTCATCAGCATTTACTTTTACAAAGTTAGCTTTACCTTCAAGCTCACCTGCGATTTCTTCGATGATTGGCATCATACGTACGCAATAACCGCACCATGGAGCCCAGAAATCAATAACAGTAACTCCACCTTGATTTACTAAATCTTGATATTCAGCAGTTTTTAATTCTTTTAATTCGCTCATTGTACCCTCCTACGGTAATTGAACTAATACACAATCTTGAATGACATGCAGGTTTAAAGCATGTGCTTTTTCAACAACAGATGGTTTATCCGCTCCCGGTTGCAACCACACAGTAGGAATGCCAAGTTCTTTACATTCATCAAGTGCAGCTAAGCCTGCTGATTCTGGCACAACAAAATCTACCACAGCTGGTACAACAGGAAGTGCAGAAAGACTAGAGTAACATTTGTCTCCATCTATTTCTGCAATATTAGGATTAACTGGATATACTTCATATCCGTGATCTTTAAGACATTTATAAATCTTATAGCCGAACTTTTCGGTTTTATGAGTGGCTCCAATAACGGCCCACACTTTTTGATTTAAAGCTTGTTGAATTGTCATTTTGACCACCTCTTATATACTATTATAAATGAATATCGAATTTTGTCAATATAATATATCGAATTTTATAACCAAAGAATTATTCTCTTTTAGCAAACATCCTATAACATAAAGCAATAGCCGTTTTATGCTCTTTATCTATATTTTTATCTCAATCGTTTTCTGACTAAGACTAGGTAAATTTAAATCAATCTTAATTAATTCAGAAATACTTATTTCCCGATTATGTAATGTATTGGCTTTAACTAAGCCACCTGCGATAGCTAATTCACCGACGATTCTATTAGCAGACCATTGATTATCACGCAATTCCCGAATAGTAATACTCTTCTGTCGTTTAGACAATCTATGCCCTTCAGAATCAATTAAGAGCGGTGCATGACCATACGATGGTACTTTTATATGTTTAGAGTGTAAACACTGTTGTAATGTTTTATACAAATATATTTGCTGTCCTGTAGTATCTAGCAAATCATCTCCACGAATGACCTCCGTGATTCCCATTGCAATATCGTCTAGGACAACGGCTAAATTATAGGCATACATACCATCACCACGACGTAATACATAATCATCTAGCTCACCTTCTAAATGAATATGTTGAACACCTTGCCAGCGATCTGTAAATTCTATATCACAAGAATCTATGGATAAGCGCAACGAAGGATCCTTTTCAGCAGAAAGCATTTTCACCTCTTCCTCATCTATATGGCGACAATGTCCATCATATCGATGAACCACCTCTCCCACATGAGGGGCTGAAGCAATAGACTGCAATCTAGCACGATTACAAAAGCATGGATAAATTAGTTTTTCTAATGCAAGACTTTCTAATATATTAGCATAGTATTCTTGTCGTTCACTTTGCCAATATGTTGATTCTGGTCCGCCAATACGCGGACCTTCATCCCATTCAAAGCCAAGCCACTCTAAATCATCTAAGAGTGCGTCCCCTAATTCCCGTTTAGAACGTTGAAGATCTATATCCTCCATTCGAACTACATAAGTTCCCTTTTGTTGTCGCGTAGAAATATATGATAATAAAGCAATCCACACATTGCCAAGATGGATATATCCTGTTGGGCTTGGTGCAAACCGGCCTTTCATATTAGCCCTCCTACATTACAAAACAAGTGGCATACTCTGTACAATCAAACAGAATATGCCACTATATTATATTAAATAATTAGCCTAAAGAAATGATATTATCGAATACATCACCAGCGTCTTTAATTTTTTGTTCGTTACCCATTGTACAAATATGATTATCCTTTAATACAGGTTCAACCACATCTGCTAAAGCAACAATATTCTCTGGCTTACAAGCGATAACTTGTTTACGGAACTCTACCTTATCCTCTAGTTTAGCACCACTAAAGTACATGCCCATTGCACGTGGACCACGCAACGCTGGAGTCATAGGCAAGTCTAAAGAGCTCATCGTACCAATAATATATTTACGCATTTCACGGTCAGTTAAAGTAAACTCACGAAGGTATTGAGGTAACTCTTTGTACACATTCAATGTTTCTACCAAATTTGGATCACGATAGCTACAGAAAATCATATTGCCATCGTCATAGAAATTAGCAAAGGCACCGTAAGCACCACCTTGAACACGAATACGAATCCAAAGGTACTCATACCGCAAAATCGTTTCTAGTACACTCATAGGACCAATATGTTTATACCCATGATCGACAAAGTTACCACCTTGCGCTACGTATTGCACCTTACCAGCTGTAACGATACCGTCATTACCGGAAAGTCGAGTAATTTGTAATACATCATTGCTTAACTCAGTAGTATCCCAAGTTTCAACCAATGGTTTCATTAGGTTTTCAAAAGCCTCTAATTCGCCTTCTTCACCAACAAACATAATATCTACGTTGTTAGCACGGAAAATCTTACGAGCTACATCGGCTAATTTTTCAGGCAATAATGGCAATGCCGCTGGATTAGATGCCAATTCGCTAATCTTTTGGTAATACCCAAAGTTACCATTATCTCTAAATTTACCAACCGCAGATACTTGTGCCATAACGCGTTGGCTTACGATAGAGTTACCGCGACGGAATGCTTCGTTATCCCAAATGGCTTTACTTTCTTGAACAAGCTCAGTCAAACGACGATCATCACTATAATCTGCTTTTTTTACGACTTCATTTATCAAGCGACACAAATCAGGTAATTTAGAATGCAATGCTTTAGCACGTACAATCATAAGTGGTGTAAATTCATCGCGCTTACCATCTTTGCTGATTGCTGTAACATCAGAGCTTAAACCACCAAGATTCATATTGATATCTTTAGCCAATGCTTCATAGCCTCGTTCAGATGTATCAATGCGACCAAGGATATCACTTAAAATATCCGCGTAGAACAATTCATCTTCTGTGAGGCAACTCAAGTTAAAGTATAAACCTACATAGTTAATACCTTTTGTGAAAGTTGGCACAAAGTGTACCTTCGTATTACCAATCTTGCTTTCACGGCGTTCTACAGCTTCAATATTAGGATTTAAATCAGATAACTCAAGCAATGGAATCGATGCCAACGCTTCTTCACTATCTGGAGTTTCTTGACGGATTTTAAGGCGTTTAGTTTGCTCTACAATCGAGTCAATCTCCTCTTTTGTCATATTTGCTTTTACAGCAGCTAAATGTTCTTTAACCTCTGCATCTTTACGCTCTTGAAGTCCACGTTCAGGATAAATAGATACGAGTACTTTGTGATTATTATCTAAGATAGAGTGACGAATTAAATCTTCAAAATATGTACCAGCCAAGCCCTTGCGAATGTTAGCTAATGCTTCCTCGTAGTGTAAAAGCTCAAGTGGATCATTATCGTATAACCAGTTATCCATCATACGGATGACATAGGCAAGGCCGATTGGACGACCACCAAAGTCGCTTTCACGAAGAGCAAACTCAATGCTATTCAAGGAAGCTTCTAATAATTCTTTATCTAAACCTTTATCACAAAGCTCTTGCAATGTAGATTCTACAATGCGTTGCAGGTCAGCTTGTTTATCTAGATTAGAGCCAGTTGCTTGTACAGTCCACATAGGTTGGCGAATGCTATCTAAATAATAGCCACTCACGTCAGAGCCAATACCTGCTTTTACTAAAGCCTGTTTTAAAGGCGCCGCTGGGGACGTTAATAAAGCATGTGTTAAAACCTCAAAAGCCAAGCTATGCTCAGGAGTCACACTAGGTAATACATAGGCAAAGGAATGCAACGTACGATTCTCTGTTGGTTCCTCAGAACCTACACTATACGGATAGCTCACTACTTTACCTTTTGTAAATGGAGCTTGTAAACCTACCTCAGTATGAACCTCAATAGCATCAAAGTGACTTAAGTATTCATCATTCAAAAATGCTAATTGTTCTTCAATATTCATAGCCCCATACAGGAAAATATAACTATTGGATGGATGATAGTGAACGCGATAGAACTCTTGGAATTCTTCATATGTTAAATCTGTAATATGATCAGGATCCCCACCAGAATCAACACCATAAGTAGTATCTGGGAAAAGTTCGCGCATCATTTGACGCTCTAATACAGAATCTGGAGAAGAGTACACACCCTTCATCTCATTAAATACAACGCCTTTATAGGTAAGCTCATCATCGGCATGATCTAGCTCATAATGCCAACCTTCTTGCATTACGATTTCTGCATCGTCACGTACGCGAGGATACAATACAGCATCAAGATACACGTCCATTAAGTTGCGGAAGTCTTTATCGTTCTTACTCGCCACAGGATACATCGTCTTATCAGGGTATGTCATTGCGTTTAAGAACGTATTCAAAGAACCTTTCACGAGCTCTACAAAAGGCTCTTTCAAAGGAAACTTGCGAGAACCACATAATACGGAGTGCTCCATAATATGAGCTACACCAGTACTGTTGTGAGGTGTTGTTCTAAAAGCAATATTGAATACTTTATTAGAATCTGGTGAATCGATATAAATTAATCGTGCACCAGACTTTTCGTGCTTCATTTCATAAGCGGTACCATTGATTTCATCAATGCGCTCAATGCGGTCAAGGCGAAAGCCAGAATAAACCTTATTTATTTCCATGCTGTCCCTTCTTTCTATATAAATAAAATGATTTTTTTCTTAACAATTAATTATACCATATCGATGACTTTATATGTAGATGTTAAGAATAATTATCGAAACACAAAACCCCATAGGCATAGGCCTATGGGGTTTATATTATTTAGTATGTTGCATTTGCCACTTTTGATTGCGGCGCAAGGTTAATAAGCCTTCTAGTACAGCTTGAAACTGTACAAAGCTCAATGTATAGGGTTCATACATATCCGGTACTACCTTGTAAGAAATAGTAACTTCGGCCTTATCATAATCGTAGAAAATGCCATGTAAATTACTTACCGTAGTATAACCAGTTTGAGCTTGCTCCAATGTTGGAATAGGCTGATTTTTTAGATTTCCTAGTAGATCGCTAATGAAACCTTCCTTACGACCTTGGTCATTGAGCATTTCATCCATAAAACTACGTAGACTATCCATTAATAGATTAACCTCTTTGGTCTAACAATAAGCCATTGTGGATTACACGAACAGCATCTTTTACACGGTCTTCATCAACAAGGCAAGAAATACTAATTTCAGAAGTAGAAATGATTTCAATATTGATACCTTCTTTACTCAAGATATCAAACATTTGAGCAGCTACGCCAGGTTGACCTAACATACCAGCACCAATGATGGAAACTTTTGCCATTTTTTCGTCGATATTAACAGCTTCAATATCAACCGTTTCTTGCAATTCTTCCAATACTTCGCGCGCCAAAACTACGTCATCCATAGCTACTGTAAAGATAAGGTCAGTTTTAGGCTCACCAACGGAACGGATAGATTGAACAATCATATCTACGTCTACGTTTTTCGCAGCCAATGCTTTGAATACAGTTGCTGCCACACCTGGTTTATTTTCAACGCCTACAAGGGCTACTTTTGCAGTATTTTTATCATCAGCTACGCCAGTAATTACGCGTTTATTTGCTTCCACAGTATAATCCTCCCGAATAATAGTACCTGGTTTATCATTAAATGTAGAACGTACATGAATAGGCACGCCATAACGGAAACCCATTTCTACGGCACGTGGTTGCATTACACCTGCACCAAGGCGAGCCATTTCGAGCATTTCGCCATATGTTACTTCTTCTAATTTGAAAGCTTCCTTCGCTACGCGAGGGTCTGTAGAATATACGCCGTCTACATCTGTGAAGATTTCACATACATCTGCCTTCATAGCGCCTGCCAATGCAACTGCTGTTGTATCAGAGCCACCACGACCTAATGTAACCATGTCACCATATTCAGTAATACCTTGGAAACCAGCAACAACTACGATGTTGCCTGCATCCAACGCTTCAAACACGCGATTTGGATCAACGCCCAAAATGCGGCCTTTATTGAAACTATCACTAGTTGTGATACCTGCTTGGTCACCTGTTAAGGATACAGATTTTTGACCACGTTCGTTAAAAGCCATTGCCATCAATGCAATCGTTACTTGTTCACCTGTGGATAACAAGCGGTCCATCTCACGACCATAAGGCTTGGATGTTACTTGTTTAGCCAATGCTACCAAGTCATCCGTTGTATCACCCATTGCGGATACAACAATAACGATTTTATCGTCTGCTTGCTTCTCACGAAGGACGCGATCAACAATATTAAATATTTTTTCTGGTGTAGCTACGGAACTACCACCAAATTTTTTAACGATTAAGGCCACAATAATCCCTCATTTAACTATGTTTACTAAATATCAATATGAATATACTTTACCACAAACAAATAGCACTGTAAAGGGATGTACAGCAATCATTCCACTGGACTAATACAAAAATCCTTTTTCTGCGGACATTAAGATATATGCAAAAAGACCAGCCCTAAGGCTGGTCTTTATTAGTTGTTTTAGTTAATTAAGCAACTGTAATTTCTTTTTCGGATTCCCACAAACCGTGAAGATTGCAGTAAGATACAGCAATCAATTTACCAGATTTGTTCAAGGAAACTGCCAAAGAACCTTCAGAAATTGCATGTACAGGGCCTTCGTTAGCAGTTGCGCCATCACCATGTACGTTGAAGGAAATTTCACCAACTTCGAATGGCAATTGAGTACCTTCAGCTACGAAGTACAATTTGATCCATTCAATGTGATGTTCTACAGTGTTAGGATGTGCAATGTCTTTACCTACGGACAAAGTTACGTGGAAAGTTTCACCTGCTTTTACAGTGTCAACTGTTTCGATAACAGGAACGTGTTTTTCAGTAGCGAAATCGCCAGATTTAATGTAATCATGTACAGCCATAGTTAACCTCCTGGTTATAGTTATATACATACTTAATGTCAAGAATATTGAGCACTACTGTGCTTATGACTATATTATACATTTTCGATATAGTTTTAGCAAGGACTTTTTCGAAACTTTTAGATTTAATTATAGTTAATACTCATAAATACAAAACATTAGTTGCTAAATGTACTACTACACATGCCTTTAGCAGTATTCTTAAGATTTAAGTACCTATACTTAAAACTCAATACCTTTAGCAGCCTTAATGCCCTTCTCATAAGCATGCTTTACTACGTTCATTTCTGTTACCGTATCCGCTATTTCAATAATTTCTGGTTTAGCATAGCGGCCCGTCAAAATTACATGAAGTCGTTCTGGCTTATTCTTTAGCATATCTACTACAGAGTTTACATCAATAAGCTCGTAATTAATGGCATTATTGATTTCATCCATTATGATAAGATCCCATGTATCAGAGTTAACCTCCTCTACCAAAGTATGCCAAGCAGTTTGAGCCGCCTCTTTGTGTCTTGCGAGCTCTGCCTCTCCTACTTCATCACGTTTATAGTAAATAAAGCCTTTACCCATGGAGCGTATTTCTACTTGGTCACCTAATTTAGCGAGACCTGCTAATTCACCATAGCCATTACCACTTTTAATAAATTGTAGTATGAGAACCTTAAAGCCTTGACCTACAGCACGTAATGCAACACCTAAAGCGGCCGTAGTTTTACCTTTACCATTGCCTGTGTTGACTAAAATTAAGCCTCGTTCACTCATAATTAGCTCCTTTTAGCTTTATACGTAGCACATATATCTACAAAGTGTTGCGCCCCTTCATCAGAACCAGCAAAGTTCAAATGTAAATAGGATGCTAATACATTATTAGTAGCATAGCCACCATCATAAGATTGAGGCTTACGGCCTCCTTCTAAATGGAATGCCCACGGGAAGTCTTCTACTGTGGGCTCCATCGTAGAGAAATGGAACTCATGCCCACGAAGGGATGTATTTGCAGTCCCTAATAAAGTATCTCTTTTGGCAGTAGCCGTAACATAGCCAACCTTTTGCAGTTTTTGTTGCATTATACAGTTAGCAGGTACAATCCCTACTGTTTCATATACAGAGCCTTCAAAATCGTGAATCGTTTCACAAAGGTACATAAGCCCACCACATTCAGCATAAATCGGCATACCTTGTTCATTTGCTTGGCGGATAGATTCCTTCATAGATTCATTGCTAGATAATTGGAACAAGAACATTTCAGGGAAGCCCCCACCAAATACAAGGCCATCTACTTCGGGAATCACTAAATCATTAAGAGGGCTAAAATAAACGAGCTCGGCCCCCTTCTCTTCTAAGGCAGCTAAACTTGCTGGATAATAGAAAGAAAACGCCTCATCATAGGCTACACCAATTTTAACTCGCTTTTCAACGGATTTAGCATCTACAGCCTCTGGTAACTCAATAGCAGGTGCACTAGATGCAATATCCAACAATTGATCTAGATTTACCATTTTCTCAACAGCTTCGCGAATCGTGTTGATAGCCTCTGTTGGGTCAATTTCAGTAACAGGTGTGAGTCCTAAATGACGCTCAGGAGAGTGCATACGGTCATCTCGATAAATAGCACCAATAACAGGTACACCTATCTTATCCATGCCTTCACGAACCATGCGCTCATGGTTAGCAGAACCTAAGCGGTTCAAGATAACGCCACCAAAGTTTACCTCTGGATCATAATCACGGAAACCTTTAGCAATAGCTGCCGCACTTTCACCCATGGCCTTGCAATCGATAACAAGCACCACAGGTGCATTCAATTGTTTAGCAATTTGAGCTGTAGAACTAACACCTTCTCGACCACCATCATAAAGGCCCATAACACCTTCAATAATAGCAAGGTCTACGCCATGCGCCATAGTAGCAAAGAAAGGATTTAATTTGTGCGGTGGCACGAGCCACGTATCTAGATTATAGCTGTCACGGCCGGATGCAATTTTATGAAAGCCCGGATCAATATAATCCGGGCCCACTTTAAAGGATTGCACCGTACGTCCACCATTTGCATAAGCAGCCAATAAGCCCGCTACGATAGTTGTTTTACCTACACCTGAGTTAGTGCCAGCAATGACAACACGTGGAATCTGTACTGTGTTCATAGATATTACCTCGTAATACGACGTGTTTGTTAACGGTCCTTACGTTTTGCAAGGATTGTAGATAAGTAGTTGAGTTTAGTATCTTTTGGCATGTTATCAAGGCCTACGAATACTTGCTCATCTGGCAAACCTACACGGCTAATCATAACCGCATCATCTGCCATATTGTGTTTAATCAATGTTTCTTGTACTTCATCAAAGTTTTTGTACACTTTCATGATTACCGCATCATCGGCAACAGCCAATACAGCATCAATTTTTTCTTTAGGTGCTGTAGCAGGAACGATAGCTAATACTTCTTCCTTCTCTACGATTGGATAGCCAAGATGGGAACCAATAGCACAGAATGCAGTTACACCTGGAATTGTTTCGATTTCATGACCAGTATTTTCAATCAAGCGGTATACATACATATATGTGCTGTAGAACATAGGATCACCCAATGTTAAGAATACAACGCTTTTACCTTCATCTAAGTAAGATAAAATAATGCGTTTTGCTTCTTGCCAGCCTTCCTCTTGTGTAGCATCATCCAATACCATTGGGAATACTACAGGAACGATTTCTGTATGTTCTTGGATATATGGGGATGCAATATCAAGGGCTACAGAGCCATCTTTCTTTTCTGTTTTAGGTGTGATAATAATATCTGCTTCACCTACGATGCGAGCAGCTTTCACAGTCATTAATTCAGAATCACCAGGGCCTACGCCAATGCCATATAATTTACCTTTCATGGGTATCTCCTATTCTTATAGTTACAGTTTATTTATAATTGCAATATCTATTATTATAACCAATTTATGCAAGATATACAAAGGCACTATTTAATATTTGGAATTGCAGGGCGATGTGGGCTACGTTTGCCATACAAATCATCGATGCAGTCTTGTAAATGTTGACGGAAGATATCTTGGATAACTTCATACTCACCTAGACCAGCATTAATAGGTTTAACCTCATAACCAGCCTCAGTCAATTCATTTACTACACTATCCTCTTCATCTCCGAAGAGATCATTTTGGGCATGATCCCCTAATACTAATAATAATGGATGTAGGTGAATTGTATTTGGACGCTTCCCATCAAGCCATTCCCATGGCATAGCTACATCAGCCACATAAGGAGCATTCTCTAAAACGGCGACACGTACATTTGTAAGGCCATCACGAATTAGTTTAAATTGTAGGTTGCCATATGATGAATTACCAGAACCGAGGCCACCATGACCAACCAATAGTAACCCGTCTTCTTTAGAAATATTAAGAGATTTAATGAAACGGTCAATTAAGATTTGGTAATCATCTGGATGCTCTTCTTGGCCCATGTAATATACGAGAGGTCTACCTACGCGCAATACTTCTAGCTGTCCTTCCCCTTCATGAGCAAGGATATTATTTTTCAATTTATCAAACTCTTCACCGCCAGTGAAATGAAGTGGTTGTACATACACATGTGTATACCCTTCTTGGATGAGTTTTTCTAACGCCCCTTGTTCAGTAGGTACCTCAACACCGCGTTCACGTAAACGCTTAACGATGATACGAGAGGAAAAAGCTAGTTCCACAGTATAGTCCGGATACGCTTTACGGATATATTCTACTACGGAATCAATATTATGTTCACGAGCACTGTCAACAGTGGACCCAAAGGCAACAACTAAAATAGCTTGTTTCATGAAAGTCTCCTTATATTAATTAATAATGTATCTTAATCATACCATAGAGAATCTTTTCAGGGCATACCGTGGTACGTATAAATTGGAAATTATTCTTATCTTTCATAGTAAAAGTAAAACTCCTCCCCATTGGATATCCAACAAGGAGGAGTTTTGCTTATGGAAAGGAGTGGAGTGATATGTCTAATTATGTAATAGTAAGTATTAAGAAATCATACCTTGTACTTCTATACGAGAATTTGTCATTACAGGTTTTACAGATTCACGAGGCATGGGACGCTTCCGATCAGACATCCGGATAGCTTGGCCTAAATGCTTCAAGAATAAATCTTGTACATAAGGATTTTCACCAAGACCTTCATTCCAAATATCTACATTGTAACCCTCTTCAGCGAGCAATGCATAAATGGAGTCAGAACGCTCACCGCCAAGATAGTCCATTAAATGTGTAGAACCAATAAGAGCCAACGGTACTACTAATAAATCTTTATGCCCCATTCGATCTAACAAGGTAAGAGCTTGTTTAAAAGTAGGGAACCCATTTGTAGTAAATACCACAACATTTGGTGCCGCACCGTACATAGCTTTCAATTGTAATGTACTAAATTCCAATTGATTTTGACCATTCGCCATAAGTACTACAGACTTATTAAGCGCTTTTGTATTAACGTGGCGAACAATACTTTCTAATGTAGCTTCATAATCGTCAGCATAATTCTTTACACCTAGAGACGTGAGTAATGGCTTACCAATGTTCACTTGGCTAAAACCATATTCATTATTATGTAAAAACTTTAATGCTTGTTTACGCATTTGTTGGTAACACTGATCTGCTACCAATGTAACTGGTTGAATGTATACTTCATCAACGCCCTTGCGAGCGAAATCTTGCATAGCCTCTGTGAAAGAAGAAATCTTATCATCGTACTTCTCGTTCCATTTCTCTACTAATGCATCAGATAAGAATACACGGCGTACCTCCATATCGCTATACATGGAACGTACTTTTTTCTCTATACTGCCAATGGATTTCTCCACAGCATCTTGGTAAATTGATCCAAAGGATGCAATGATTATGCCTTTCATATGTGACCTCCATATTGCTCATACATGATACAATTTTCACAACTGAAAATTGTTATCAACTACTATGTGTCAATAATACATGATTGAACTACGAAAGTCAATGAGAAATATTATCACCAATTACACTAGAATCAATGTACCGCCATGAACCTTTAAATAATATTAGATATAGTACATATACATTTACATAAGGTATGAACAGCCCAAATAACCAAAAAGCACTACTATAAGAATCATGTAACCGCTGAATTAGTACTTTTAACAAATATATAAAACACCAAATCACAAAAATAGCTACAATAGATGATAAAAATATATTCTTTAAGAATATTGTAGGTAAAATAGTCCCTATTGAATAAATTAATATTACAAGTAATAGAACCATGAATTGATATACTATATAATAATATATCAATTCACCTCTTGATATACGGCCCTTCCAGTTAAGTAACTCCAGCGATAAGATTTTTTTTAAAATCGGTAAGATTTTATATAAGGAAAATTCATCTAAAAATTGTTCAAACCCGCCATAGTCAATTCTTATAAAGCTAGACCCCACCTTTTCAATACAATTTGATAAGCCATAGTCATTATTACATTCATTACTAGGAAACAAAGATAATATTAATAACCCTACTACCAATATGTTTAAATTAACTGACATATTTGTAATCAAGGAATCCTCTGTATATGTTACCTCTAATATAGGTGGTAAATAATTTAAATAATTAGTATACAACGTATATATACCGGCTACTATTACAAATCCTGAAATCCATTTTTGATTAACATCTAAAACTCGTCTAATTGCTAGTAAAGAAAAAGTTACTAACGATATTCCTAAATTAGCATATCCAATTAAAGACACTACACTCTCTTCATACTCTGGTAAGGAATGAAATGTTAGTCCTGGCATAGCAATATAAGAAAAATATACTAATATTATAGAAAGTAAGTAAGGAGTGCGAGTAATACGCCATGATAACATTAAAGATTTAACGTTAGTTCTTAACAAAAATAACTCGTCCTTAATTGCTTTTGCGCTTATAATATCTTTCAAGATCATATTTTGTAATATCCTTCCAGCCTGTATCAAATAAAATTTTATATGTTCCATTCTCCTCTTCTACAATATAATCTCTCCCATTACCTTTATTGGTCCATTGTGTAGCACTGGTATCTGGATGTGTAGTTAAATAACCCTCTGCACGAATAGTTTCAATTGGTAACCCAGAGTATACTTTATTTACTAAACATAATTAATGTATAGAAGTCAGTGAGAAAAAAATATCAAAATCAACCAAAATAATGTATAACCGATGCAACACCACATAAAAGAAGAAAAAATATAACAATAAACTTAATTCGACCTGTAAAGGTATCATACCTTCTCTTGTCGTTAGCTGTGATTTTGCCAGAGCGATTATGACGCCATAGATCAAAGACACAAGCAACACAAAGAATAATAATTAAAATATACTTCAAATAAATCATATAACTTGGTAAAGCAATATAATCGCTAAATAATGAAAGTACAAAGAAACAATTCCCTAAGATACCAATTACAATTTTAATTATTCGTTGCCTAGCTATAATGACGAAATAATTCACCATTAATAAGCCAAAGAGACCAATTACAATATTCTCAAACATATCTACCCTACTAATTTAAAACCATAGTACTCTAATCTATTTAATATATACATTACACTATTACTTCAAGATACACAAAATGGTGTTGAATTCAAAGGAGTCCAACACCATTTAGTATATTAAATTTCTTTTATACTATTAACATCCCAGCTACCTTTTATAAAGAGTCTATAAAAGATAAACACGTTAGCGAAAGGAACTACTAATAACAATATCCATAATCCGCTATACAAACTATCATGAAGCCGTCGGATGAGTAAAGTAAATACAGCGAAAAGAGTATAGACATAAAGTATATAAAAGATCGCCCATGATATAGGCTCTAAAATAGCTATTCCCATTTCACTTTTTATCATGAGAAGCAACGCCAAAATATTTACATTTAAGCCCATTATTGTGCCTAGTGATCCTACACCTATGCCAGCCTCAATAAGCTTAGCGCGTCCAGTTAATCTAAATGAGCGATATAAATAAATATCTCTCAAATATTCTAAAATTCCTTTTTCATTGCTTAACGTGAATTTTGTCTCTATATATCCAATAGCATATGTAGAAGAAGTCATCTGCACATTGCTATCGCCATATTTATTTAAACATTGTTCCGAGGGCAAAAAGATTAACAATGCTGCTGGAATAAATAAGATACCTAACTCCGCTAACAATATCCGCTCAAAAAAACGTACTGGCAAAAGAGGATAGGAATACAGGCTCCAAAAGTAATAAGTATATATACCCCCACCTATTAAAAGCCATAAAAATAACCAATTACTTGAGACACCAAAGTCATGCAGCCTACGTCTACATAAATCATAAACAACACATACACCTAGCAGCTTATAAAAATATCGTACATAATACCAATACAAATCATAAGTTGCTTCTCTATTTATATGTATATTCCCCAGCACATAAATAAAAAATACACCTACAAAAATAAATAAAAAAGCTTTTTTACCTATCCTAGTATTATGTAGTAGATCGTATATATTTTGTTTTAAAAGAATTTGTTCTCTCTCAATAAAACCAAACATAATCCTTCTCTCTTTTATATGATAATTTTATTTTACCAAAATTTTATATTTATATTTATTATATATCATATTTTGATGGGACGCCTACATAACTACAGTAATAAAAATGATGCCCTGTACTTGTGTAGCGACATCAGGAACGAGGAGCAAACAAGTATAGGGCATCATTTTTAATATATTTGTAGTAATATTATGGGGCCCCA
>ERZ772961.458-NODE-458-length-16925-cov-3.669650_pt1 | contig 16925 bp, 10 predicted proteins | sample MGYA00580677_ERZ772961 | MGnify/ENA primary metagenome ERZ772961 (study PRJEB29015, sample SAMEA2738088) | human oral metagenome | biome: human oral; feature: human-associated habitat; material: saliva | place: China | collected 2227 ... | reverse complement strand
TTAGTCGATCGATATGTCAACCAACTCTTTGAGCTGGAGATGCAACGTCGCAATGCTCCCACAGAAGCTACTGAGGCGTTTCATCAGTGCCACCACGTTCTCGTGCTCAAAGGGGCAGAGCGAGTGGCGCGCATCATGAAGGCATTGCGCAAAGATCACCTCAAAAATGACATTTATGGCACAGAGCGTCGCTCCATCCTCAGTAATTTGGCGATGAGCTGTTACCCTCTTCCCACGGATACGCCCGATATGTTGGCAGACATCTCGGAACAACTCCTCGTAGAACTCGCATTCTTCGCTCCGCAATGGCTGGATCTTGTGGAGCAACGTCTGAATTGGCGCGGATTCCGTACCGCCTATTACTACTTCATCGCTCATGCTCGTGAGATGGGCTACGACGAAAAGAAGGCACTCATCGCACGTTACACCGAACTTGACCCAGAAGATCTCGCGGATGGCGCGTTTGACGAGGCGCTCTTTCGCCAAGCTCTTGAAGAAATCGGAGAAAAGCATTTTGAAATTTGCTACAAGGCTGCCAAATACATCGGTAGTGGTGCCACCCACACGCGAGCACGCCGTTATGCAGATGTTGTGCAAGGCAAGGTGACAGAGGAAGAACTCCTGAAGCAAATCAAAGAGAAGCGCAACAAAGATGCGGTGTGTGCGTTGGGATTGCTCACCGATCGCGATGAGGCGGCCCTCCAACGGCGCTATCTGCGCATTCAGGAGTTCCTCAAAGAGTCAAAACAGTTCGGAGCGCAGCGACAAGCTTCCGAAAAACGTGTATGGGAGATTGCGCTCCTCAATCTTTCTCGCGGAGCGGGCTTTGCCGATCCCGTGCAACTCACGTGGCGCATGGAAGCCCTTCAGGTGGAAAGCGCAGCCAATTACCTTGAAGGCATCGACATCGAAGGATATTCCTGCATCATCTCCCTCAAGGACGACGGCACCAATAGGTTGCAAATCCTTAAAGATAAGAAGTTGCTCAAGAGTGTTCCGGCCAAACTCAAGAAGCATCCGCAATATCTGGAGATAGCAGAGGTGAGCAAGGCATGGAAAGCACAACATCGGCGCGCGCGCTTCCTACTGGAAGACATGATGCAACGCCGCACTCCGCTGGCCGTGGACGATGTGCGCGCAATTCTCTCCAATCCCGTGGTGAGTCCGATGTTCAAAAAGCTCGTGTTGCTCCAAGACGAGCAGTTCGGACTTCCCACCGTCGAAGGACTATCGACGTTGGATGGGGTGAAAAAGTACAGCAAATCGCCGCTTTTGCTCGCGCACCCCGTAGATTTCAACGCAGCCGGACTGTGGGCACAATGGCAATCTCACCTCTTTGCAGAGAAGTTGGTACAGCCTTTCAAGCAAGTGTTCCGCGAACTCTACGTGCCCCTGCCGGAAGAGGCCGAGCTGAGAGAGTCACGTCGCTATAGTGGCTACCAAATTCAGGTGAAACAAGCTGCTGCCGCCTTGCGTTCTCGTGGATGGACAGCCAGTTATGAGGGCGGATTGCAGAAAGTTTTTCTCGCACAAGGCATTTGTGTTTCGCTCTTTGCCCGAGCCGATTGGTTCTCGCCTTCGGATGTTGAGGCGCCGGCCATCGAATATGTATTTTTCTCTCGCACTCGCTATGTGCCCGAGGCGCCCCCTCTCCACATAGCTGACCTGGATCCGGTGCTGTATAGTGAGGTGATGCGTGATATCGATATGGTGGTGAGCATTGCCTTTGTGGGAGGTGTAGATCCGGAAACCGGACAAAGCACGAAAGAACTCCGTACTGCCATCGTGCGCTGCACAGCCGAGTTGATGAAATTTGCCAATGTCAGTATCAGTGGTAACCATGTCTACATCAAAGGCATGCTGGCCAACTATACTGTACACTTAGGTTCCGGCTTGGTGCGCCAAGAGGGTGGCACAGTAATTCCCATTATTCCTGTGCACAGTCAGCACCGCGGCCGTATTTATCTGCCTTTCATGGACGAAGATCCCAAGATGGTGGAAATTCTTTCCAAAGTGGTGCTCCTTGCTGAGGATCGTAAGCTCAAAGATCCCACGATCTTACAGTGGATTCGCCCGCAAGGTTAGCCACAGCCCGCCTCTTTTACCTACCAATAAGGTAAGATCGCACATCAACAAACGAGGCCACATCAAAACCGAATTGATTTTGATGCGGCCTTTTTGTGCTCTCGTAATTTCTGGTTTAAGAGTCAGATATACCCCGGATAGCGCCTGACGATATAGTCCAATAAAAGTGCGTAAGCTCCGAGGTTCTTCTGTTTGTGGTGAATGTATCTATAAAAAGAAAGCGGTATCACATGGTCGTGATACCGCTTCTTTGTACACTCTCAGAGGCTCGAACTCTGGACCCACTGATTAAGAGTCAGTTGCTCTACCAACTGAGCTAAGAGTGCAAATGCAATTGCATTGTTTCCTCGTTACGGGTGCAAAAATACGCACTTTTCAGAAACCGACCAAGTCTTTGCCGCGTTTTTTTAGGCGGAGGGGCGATTTTTTTTGTGATTTCGCCCCGAGAGTTTGGCGTGAGGTGGGGTGTGCGTGTAGGAATCGGGGTTAGTCGCGGCGGAAGAGGTCGCGCGTGTACACCTTTTCTTGCACATCGTCCAACTGGGCGTCATAGCGGTTGGCGATGATGGCTTGGGCTTGGGCTTTGAAGGCGGCGAGGTCGTTCACCACGCGGCTGCCGAAGAAGGTTTCGCCGTCTTGGAGCGTGGGTTCGTAGATGATGACGGTGGCGCCTTTGGCTTTGATGCGCTTCATCACGCCTTGGATCGAACTTTGGCGGAAGTTGTCGGAGTTCGACTTCATGGTGAGGCGGAAAACGCCGATGACGCACGGGCGTTCGGCCGAGGGGCAGAAGTCGCCGTTGTGGTCGTAATCGTAGTAACCGGCCATTTTGAGTACACGGTCGGCGATGAAGTCTTTGCGCGTGGCGTTGGAGTCGACGATGGCGCGCACGAGGTTTTGGGGCACGTCTTGGTAGTTGGCCAAGAGTTGCTTGGTGTCCTTCGGCAGGCAGTAGCCGCCGTAGCCGAACGAGGGGTTGTTGTACATGTCGCCGATGCGGGGGTCGAGACACACGCCGTCGATGATTTGCTGCGTGTCGAGGCCTTTCATCTCGGCGTAGGTGTCAAGCTCGTTGAAGTAGCTGACGCGAAGAGCGAGGTAAGTATTGGCGAAAAGTTTCACGGCCTCGGCTTCGGTGGTGCCCATGAGGAGGGTGTCGATGTCGGGCTTGAGCGCGCCCTGTTGAAGGAGGGCTGCAAAGGTGCGGGCGGCTTCGTCGAGGTGCGCGTCGCCTTCGGGGCGTCCGACGATGATGCGCGAGGGATAGAGGTTGTCGTAGAGAGCTTTGCTTTCGCGCAGAAATTCGGGGGAGAAGAGGAGGTTGCGGCAGTTGAGGCGTTGACTCAGTTGCGCGGTGTAGCCTACGGGGATGGTGCTTTTGATGATGATGATGGCGTGCTCGTTGACGCTCATCACTTCGCGCACCACACTTTCGACGGCGGAGGTGTCGAAGAAGTTGCGTTGCACGTCGTAGTTGGTCGGTGCGGCGACGATGACGAAGTCGGCTTCGGCATAGGCTTTCGCTCCGTCGAGGGTAGCGGTCAGCTGAAGCGGTTTTTCGGCAAGATAGCGCTCGATGTACTCATCTTGGATGGGCGATTGTCGGCGATTTACCATGTCGATTTTCTCGGCCACAACGTCCACGGCAGTGACTTGGTGGTGTTGCGCCAAAAGGGTGGCGATGCTCAGGCCGACATAGCCGGTACCGGCAACGGCGATGCGATAGGTTTCCATGATCCTGTGTGTATAGAGTGGGAATGTTTTACAAGTGTAGGAGGGGCTAAAAACAAAAAAAGTAAGTCCCCGGAGGAGAACTTACTTTTCTGTTAGGGTTCCTTTGGTAGTGCCTACGGGAATCGAACCCGTATGTCATGCGTGAGAGGCATGTATCCTAACCATTAGATGAAGGCACCGAAGTGCGGAAGGTGGGGGATTCGAACCCCCGGTACGGTTGCCCGTACGTCAGTTTAGCAAACTGGTGGTTTCAGCCACTCACCCAACCTTCCAAAGGAGGGCGTTTGTTTGTCAAACGCAGTGCAAAAGTAGACAATTCTTCGTGAACCTCCAAACCTTTGAGCAAAAAAGTTGAGAAAAACTGCATTCTTTCCTCTTCTCGCCCGTGAAGTTTGTATATTCGCGAGTGTAAATTCTATTCCATGCAGCATCGATCCACCGTTTTTGAGTTATCGTGCGCGCCGATTCCCACGGTGCGCATTGCCTTGGTCGGCGCCGGTCAGCGTGGACGAGCCACTTTGTCGCGCTATGCCTATGTGGAGGGCGCGGAATTTCGTGCGGTGGTCGATCCCGACCCCACAGCGGTCGCGTCGGCACTCGAATTGCTGCGAGAGCAGCGACGTCCCCTCCCCGAAACTTCGACGAGCGCCGCGGCTTGGCGCGAACTTTGTCGCCGTGAGGACATAGACCTTATTTATATATGTACTGATTGGAGCAACCACGCCGCTATGGCCGTCGAGGCGATGCGCTGTGGGAAGCATGTGGCGGTCGAAGTGCCGGCTGCCACCACGGTGGCTGACTGTTGGGAGTTGGTGCGCACGGCGGAAGCCACGCAACGACATTGTTTCATGACCGAAAACTGTTGTTATGACTGGTTCGCGCTGGCCACCCTCGATATGCACCGTCGCGGCGTCTTCGGCACGATCACGCATTGCGAAGGGGCGTACCTTCACGATTGGAGTGCGCTTTTCGCCGGCGACAACGCAGCCGCGGCGTTCTATCGCGCCGGTTGTCGGCACGGCGGAAACCCCTATCCCACGCACGCCATCGGTCCCATCGCGCAACTCCTCGGTTTTCATCGTGGCGATCGCATGGTGCGTCTCTCCTCTGTCACCGGCATGGCCGCCGGCCGCGACAGTTTGTTGGGACATGCGAACCACACGCTCATTACCACCGAGCGAGGAGTGACGATCTTGTTGCAGTTTGACGGTACCACGCCGCGGCCTTACAGTCGCATTCAAGGTATCAGCGGCACGAAAGCTTTTGCGCAAAAATACCCCCTTCCGCTGTTTCAAGACGCTGACGGACTGCGCGAAGGCGAAGCCGCGGAAAATTTTCTCCGTTCCGTTGCCGATTCGCCTGCCTATCGCTTGTGGTGTGAGGGTGCGGAACGCGGAGTGCCCAACGCCATGAACTATGCGATGGATTGCCGCTTCATTCACTGCCTGCGCCATGGACTTCCGCTCGACATCGACGTGTACGATGCGGCCGAATGGTCGTGTTTGGCGGAACTCACGCGACTTTCGGCGCAGCGCGGGGGAGCGCCGGTCGACATTCCCGATTTTCTCAACGGCGAAATGCCTCCGGCGCAGCGTTAGTTGCCCTCGGTGGTTCGTTCGTGTTCACTTAGACTGCGACGATCAGCGCAGACGCACTACACCTCTCCGCCGGTTCACGATTCGTCTCAGCTCTTTCTCCATTCTTTGCCTCTTTCTCCATAAACTTCATTATGCCCAATATCGTTTTTCTCGACAGTTTTGTACTCAACCCCGGCGATCTCGATTGGGGAGTGCTGGCCGAACAAGGCCAACTCACCGTCTACGAGCGCACGCCAAGTGCAGAGGTCGTGGCGCGTGCCGCCGAAGCCGAAGTGATCATCCTCAACAAGGTGCGTATCACGGCCGAAATCCTCGATCGTCTTCCCCGACTCCGCCTGATTTTGGTCGCCGCCACGGGCTATGACGTGGTGGACGTGGCCGCTGCCCGCGAACGGGGTGTCACCGTCTGCAATGTGCCCGCTTACGGCACGCTCGCCGTGGCGCAACACACGTTGGCGTTGCTCCTCGAAGTCACCAACCGCGTGGGGCAGTATGCGCAGCTGAACCGCGAAGGTTACTGGTCGCGCAGTCGCGATTTCAGTTTGTGGGACGAAGCCGTCGAAGAACTCAGCGGCGTGCGCGTGTCGCTTGTCGGTATGGGCAACATCGGGCGCAAGGTCGCCGAACTCCTCCGTGTGCTCGAAGCGGAAGTGTGCGCCGTCACCTCGCAGGACGAATCGACGCTCCCGACCGGCGTGCGCAAAATCACCCTCGACGAAGCCTTTGCCACCTCGCGCATCGTGTCGCTCCACTGCCCCCTCACGGAGCAAAACCGCGCTTTCGTCAACGCGTCGCTTTTGGAACGAGCCGCCCCCGGTTTGATTCTCGTCAATACGGCGCGCGGCGCACTGATTGACGACATCGCGGTGGCCGAAGCCTTGCAGTCCGGTCGTCTCGGTGCCTACGCCTGCGATGTCCTCTCCACCGAACCGCCCGCGGCCGATCATCCCATTCTATCCGCCCCCAACACCTTCGTCACGCCCCACATCGCGTGGGCAACTGCCGCCGCTCGCGGCCGCATCGTCCGCATCATGGCCGACAATCTCAAGGCCTTCCTCGCCGGCGCGCCGCAAAATGTAGTGTCGTGAGGATGCGTTGCTCGCTATCGCAGTCGAGTGCCGTCCAATGTGCAACTGCTGCGTTCAGACGGTAGTTGTTTCCCTCCTCCTTTTAAGAAAGAAGATCCTCAAGACGCGCTGTTGTCAAACAGTCGTCTTGCGGATCTTTTTTAGTCCGGAGTCTCACTCCTCGGCCTCTTGTTTTTTCGTGGTGAAACGATAGGTGAAGCCGATTAGGAAGTAGCGGCCGTAGGCCGTGTCGTAAATGCGTTCGATTGACGTTTCGTTGAAGTTGTGGGTGATGCCGCGGTTGTTGTTGAAGAGGTCGTGTCCCCTGAGTGAGACCGTTAAGTTCTTGCCCTTGAGGAAAGCCCGCGTGAGGTCGAAATTCAGCTCATGCTCGGTGCGGCGATAGTGCTGCGTGCCCCGGTAGTCGATGTGACTCAATCGATAACGCAGGCCGAGATTGAGCTCGAAGGGCAGCTCGTATTCAAAGTCTACCATAGCCCTGGGCTGGAATGTGCGCTGGCGGTCGTAGATGGGGTTGGGACTGTGGTTGAAACTGTAAGAGAGGTTGAATGACGTTTCCGCAGAAAGTTTATCGCCGCGGTATTGAGGCCCACAAGCAAAGGTTATCGTGTGGAAGAACAGTTCTTCGGGACGTGCATCGGCGAGCGAACCCGCCACATTGAAGTTTTGCCGGCGAGTGGTGCTCTGTGAGGCGTAATAACCGAAGGTGAAACGGTTCGCATAGTCGAGCGATTGGACAAAGTAGAGATAGGAACTCGTGTCCCAGGCCCCCGAGATGTTGACCGGCTTCGTCGTGGTCACGCCCGTGGTGCGGTCGAACGCGGTGAGTTGCGTCGTTTCGTTGGCCGTGGTGGTAAATATGATACTCGCATAGAGTTGGTGGCGTTTTGTCTCTTCGCCGCGGTGCTGTTCAAATAGGTTTTCGCTCCTCAGCGAGAAGTTGTGCGTGACCTTGTTCTTCAGATCCGGGTTGCTGAGGTGCACATTTTGCGGATCGGCGAGATCGGGCAGTGTGATCTGCTCCGTTATGGAAGGCGCACTCGTGCTGAGATCATAGTCGAAAGTGAACTTGCTTGAGCCGGGCTTCCATTCTGTTTTGGTCGAGAAGGCGGGCAGCGTTTGTCGGCGCGTGAGGTGCTGTGCCGGAAAACCGCCTTTCTCGAAATCGTAGGTCTCGTTCTCGTGTTGGAGCGTTAGGTTCACCGACGAGAACCACCGATCGGCGGTGTAGCGGAGAAAGAGCATTCCGCTGTGCGAGGTGGTGTTTTGCAGGGTGTGACGCGTGATCTCATTTTCGCGAGCGAGGCGGCGCCAATCGGCGATGCCCTCGGGCAGTCGGGCGAGGAGGGGGAGGGCGGTGTCGAAGGTGGTGGGCGCGCCGCTCAGGCGGTTGAGCAGGAAGCCGTCGGTGTCCATCCGGTTGTGGAGGTACGAAAAGGCGTAGCGCGCACCCGGCACAAAATGTTTGCCCACGGGCCATTGCAGTTCCAGCGTCGAACCCAGATAGGTGTTGCCGGTGGCATTGTCTCGGTAGCGGTGAAGCAGGTGGGGCAAGTTGTTTGCTTGGGGGAGGAAATAGTGGTAGCCGTCGAGCGAGAAGTTGTCGGACGCTGTTTCTTCGCGCCTCAGATACGTTTGCCAAGTGAGGTTCGCCCCTTGGGAGTTGAGTTTCTGATTGACCCTGAGCAGTTGGTCGACGTGGGCGAGCGTGTTTTCGCCTTGTCCGACCGACCGCGTGCGGGTCACGGCACCGAACATCGTGGCACGCAGCAGGTTCGGGGCGAAAACCGAATCGAGCGGGGCATATCCTGCGTTGAAGGGATTGGCGTTCCACGTCGCGCCGCGCCCGTTGTTGTCCGAAGTGGTGCGCGAGCGCCATGCGTTATTTTGATAGAACACGTAGGTGGTCGCCGTCGGTCGCCACGTCACAAAGAGGTGACCCGACACGCGCGTCTCATGCGAGTGGGGGTGCTCTTCGGTCGCGTTGTAACTGCTGCCGCTGCTGAGCCTCGTTTCCAATTCCGTGTAGCGGGTGTTGCGCCGCGTGTTGTTGTTATAGTCGCCCGTGGCCTCGATCTTCAGATAGCCCGCGGCGTTCTCGTCGCTCTTGTTGCGCCAAAACAGGGTGCCGCCCGGCGAGTGGAAGGCATTCTTACCGGAGCGATAGACGTTGAAGGAACTGATCGATCCGTCGCCGTTGTACCAGAGTTCTTGGTTCGTGTTGTTGGCATTGCCGAAGAGCGACACGCGATAGCGGTCGGTGAAGGTATTGGCATAGCCTCGGGCGCTATAGAGGTCGGGCGTGCCGCCATAGAGGTTGGCTTGTCCCGTCCACGTGCCCATGTATTTTTTGCGGAGCACCACATTGACCACCTGCTCGCGCGAACCGTCGTCGAGTCCCGTCACGCGCGCCAGTTCGCCGCGTTGCTCATAGGCTTTCACACTCTTGACGATGTAGGCCGGCAGGGCTTCGAGTGCCATCGAGGGGTCGTTGCGCGAAAAGTCGAAACCGTTCACCAGCAGCCGATCCACGGGCTTGCCCATGTAGTAGAGTTTCTTCTTCCGAATCTCCATGCCCGGCAGTTTCTTGAGTGCATCGCCGAGGTTGGCGCCGTCTTTGAGTTTCACGGCGTCGAGGTCGTAGATGACGGTGTCTTTGCGGGTGATGAAGAGTAGGCGCGTGGCTTTCACCGTGGCTTCGCGCAGCGCGTGTGTCTTCGTGCTGTCGGTGCGTACGGAGTCGGCAGAGTACGCTGTGAGCGAGCCGGCACGAGCGGCGAGCCCGAGTGCAATGAAGCCGACAAGGAGGGCGATTCTCAATAGGGTTTTCATGGGCGAAGTGTGAAATTAAGTAGGTTTGCTGCAAATGTACGCTTTTTCTCGGAAAAGACAAGGGAAAATTGTTTTTTTTGTATCGAAACTTTCGTTAGGTTTTTTTGTGTCTTTCGTGTTTCTTCGAGTGGATCGACGGAAAGCAGGGGACTTTCTCGGAAAAGCAGGGGAGAATGTTGAAAAAGTGGAGCACTTTTCGCGAGGAGTTGTGAAGGTGAAGAAGAAGCGAAAGGCGATTCGCAACGTCCTACGCGCGCGTACGTGTACACAACCGATTTTCGATTTTTGCCTTCACCCCTTCACCTACCCCGTTAAGCGCTTGTGTCTGAGAATGTTGTGGGTGAACATAAAGGCTATGTTCACCTTCACCCACCGTGTAAGCTGTTGTTTTACAGTTGGTTGGGTGGTCGATTTTGCTCCAAGGGGGGTGAAATGAAAAGGGTGAAATGTTCACACGTAACTCCCAGTGAACGAATGAGTTGTCGAGGTTAGGTGAAGAGGTGAAGGCAAAAATCGAAAAACGCCGGACGCGCGCCCGCGCGAGGAAAGGGCGCATTTGTGCATCAAAAAACGGCGGACGAAGAGCGCCGCGCGGGGGGTGTTCCGCGGTGGGGCTCTTCGTCCGCCGAGAGGGTGGGGCGGGCGACGAAAAGGGTCAGTCGTGCACGTAGGTGCCGATGGGTTCGCCCTCGAGCACGCGGCGCAGGTTGCCGGGCACGTCCATGTTGAAGACGTAGATGGGGAAGTGGTTTTCGCGACACATGGCGGTGGCCGTCACGTCCATCACTTTCAGACCGCGGCGCAGCACTTCGTCGTAGGTGATCTCGTCGAACTTCGTGGCGGTGGGGTCTTTTTCGGGATCGGCGGTGTAGACGCCGTCCACGCGCGTACCCTTGAGCATGACGTCGGCTTCAATCTCGATGCCGCGGAGCGAAGAACCGGTGTCGGTGGTGAAGTAGGGGTTGCCGGTGCCGGCGCTCATGATCACCACTTCGCCGCGTTCGAGGGCTTCGAGGGCTTTCCACTTCGAATAGAACTCGCCGATGGGTTCCATGCGGATGGCGGTGAGCACGCGGTTGGGCACGCCTTGCGCACCGAGGGCGGAGGAGAGGGCGAGGCTGTTGATGACCGTGGCGCACATGCCCATTTGGTCGCCTTTCACACGGTCAAAACCTTTGCCGGCGCCGCTGAGGCCGCGGAAGATGTTGCCGCCGCCGATGACGATGCCCACTTGCACGCCCATCTCGCGGATTTCGCGAATTTGGTCGGCATATTCGTTGAGACGCTGGGTGTCGATGCCGTGACCTTGGGCACCCATGAGGCTTTCGCCGCTGAGTTTGAGGAGAATGCGTTTGAATTTCATATCTGAAAATGAATAGTATTGTTGCGAAATGGGGAATCAGTGTGCCGTCTGCGCTGCGGAGGGGGCGAAACAGCGGCGCACGATGGCGGGAAGTTGCGCGCCTTGCACCAGTCCGCGTAGGGCGAGGTAGGCGAGAAAGGCGATCCACAGCCCGTGGTTGCCGAGGGTGGGGGCGAGTAGGCCGTGGAGGGCGAAGAAGCCCGCGGCGGCTACGGCCACGCCGAGAAGCATGCCCGAGGTGGCGGTGGTGCCTACGAAAAGGCCGTCGAGCAGAAAACCGGACATGGCGACCGGGGGGAGCAGGACGGCGTAGAGGAGATAGCTTTCGGCGGCTTGGCGCACGGCGACGGCGTCGGTGAAGAGGGCGATGAGCGCGCTGCCGCCGAGGGCAAAGACGGCGGAGAACAGGAGCGAAAGTCCCACACCCCAAGCGAAGAGCGAGCGGACGAGGCGGCGGAAATGCGCTGCGCTGCCGGCACCGACGAGGTGACCGCCCACGGCTTCGCCGGCGTAGGCGAAACCGTCCATGACGTAGCTCACGAGGGTGAAGAGTTGGAGCAGTACGGCGTTGGCCGAAAGGAGGGTGGGGCCGCGCCGACTGCCGAAGGCCGTGAACGAGAACATGACGGCGACGAGACAGAGGGTGCGGAGAAAGATGAAGACGTTGACCGTGAAGAACGAACGCCACGCGCCGGCATTGCGGAAGGCGGCCGTGAGCCGCGGTGTGCTGCCGTGTCGCCGCAGGGTGCGGAGGGCGAAAAAGAGGGCGAGGGCGGCGCCGACCCATTGCGAGAGGAGGGTGCCGCCGGCGACGCCGATGAGTTGAAGGCCGAAACCGTGAACGAGGAGTAGGCTGGCGCCGATGTTGAGGAGGTTTTGCACCACGGCGATGAGGAGGGGGGTGCGCGCGTCTTGTCTACCGAGCAACCAGCCGTTGAGGACGTAGAGACTCAGCGTGGCGGGGGCACCCCAAATGAGCACGCGGTAGTAAGCGACGGCCTGCGTGGCGACGGGGGCGGAGGTGGTCATGAACGAGAGACCGAAACGCAGGAGGGGCGTTTGCAGCACGACGAGGAGTGCGCCGATGCCCAGGGCGATGAGCAGACCGCGGAGGAGGAGTAGGGCGGTTTCGTCGTGTCGCTGACTGCCGTAGGCTTGGGCGGTGAGACCGCCGGTGCCCATGCGCAGAAAGTTGAAGAGGGTGTAGGTGACGGAGAAGAGGGCGCTGCCGATGGCGATGGCCGCGAGATAGTCGGACGTACCGAGGTGGCCGGCGATGGCGGTGTCGACCCAACCGAGGAGGGGGACGGTGATGTTCGACAGAATGGAGGGGACGGCGATGCGGAGGATGGCGCGGTGCTCAGACATGGGCGGTAGGGGCTGTGGAGGAGAGGGGGACGACGAAGCGCACTTCTTTGAAATGGTAGTGGCGCAGGCGGCCGTCGGTGGTTCGGAGGGTGAGTTGGCCGGTGGGGGCGATGTCGACGATGTGGGCGGAGAAGGTTTCGCCGCTCGCCGCGTCGACATAGTCGTGCGCACCGTCGCGGTGATAGAGGCGGCGGAGGTATTCGCGGTGGAGGTGTTGCCGCTGCGCAAGGCGCTCATCGGGATCGGGAGAGGTGACGGCGCGGAGCAGTCGGTCGAAATGATGCGCGAAGTGGCAGAGCACTTCTTCGCGATCGACGGGGCGACCGATGATTTGCCGGAGCGAAACGGGATTCGGCGCGTCGCCGAGGAATTGCTTTTGGTTGAGGTTGAGACCGATGCCGACGAGGGTGCCGGAGATCTGCGCGCCGCTGAGGGTGTGGCGCAGGAGCATGCCGCAGATTTTGCGGTCGTGATGATAAACGTCGTTGGGCCATTTCACGCTGATGCCTTCGGTGTAGGCGTCGAGGGTGTGCGCGACGGCGAGGCAGGCGATTTCGGAGAGAAAAAACTGCTCGCCGGCGGTGATGTGCTGCGGCCGAAAGAGGAAACTGAAGAGGAGGTTTTCGCCGCGCGCACTTTCCCACACGGTGTTCACTTGTCCGTGCCCGTGGGTCTGGTAGTCGGTTGTGACGAGCTGGATTTCCTTGGCGCGCTTGTTGGTGAGGACTATTTTTTTGTTCGAGGCGTTCTCGTCCGGCGTGTTTTCTCCGTTCTTTTCTGCTTTCTTGTTTTTATTGTAGAGGGCATGTTCTCTTTTTGAACTCTCGCTGTTCTCCTTTCTTCTTCCCCTTTCTTCTTCAATGAGGGCACGTTCTTCGAGGGCATCCTCGCGAAGAAGTTCCATCGTGGTGGGGACTTCGGCGAAGTGGTGGCGCTGCCAGTGGGGAGGGAGTTCAGAAAAAGCGGTCGTGCTCATGGTCGGGGTGAAAAGCGTGGGGCGGACGGAGGGGGAAGGCGTTGACGTAGTGACGGATGCGGAAGGGCGGCTCGCTGCCGACGAGGGTGATGATGTCGAAGCGAAAGGGGATGTTGCCGAGTTGATTTCGACGAATGTAGGCGATGGCGGCGAGCGAAAGACTCTCTTGTTTGTAGCGATCTACGGCGGCTGCGGGATCTTCCCAACGGTCGTCGCTGCGTGTTTTCACTTCAACGAAAACGAGTTCGCCCCAATCGTCGGCGATGAGGTCAACTTCCAACGGATGGCAGTGCCAGTTGCGTTCCAATATGTGGTAGTCGCGCTCGAGCAGGTATTGGCAGGCGGCGGTTTCACCGGCTTTTCCCAATTCGTTGTGCTGTGCCATGAGAGAGGGTGTGAGTGGGGACGAAAGGCAGATGCGTCGGTGCGGAAAGTGCGCAACTTATCTTCTGCGTTTGAAGAAATCGCTCATCAGTGCACCGCATTCTTCGGCCAGAACGCCCGAAGTGACTTGCGTTTTGGGGTGCAGCGCTTGGGGAGCGTAGACACTGAAACCGCGTTTCGGGTCGGCGGCGCCGTAAACGACGCGACTGATCTGCGACCAACCGAGCGCGCCGGCGCACATCACGCAGGGTTCGACGGTGACGTAGAGCGTGCAGTCGTTGAGATACTTTCCCCCGAGTTGTCCGGCGGCGGCCGTCACCGCTTGCATCTCGGCATGGGCGGTGACATCGTGCAGGGTTTCGGTGAGGTTGTGGCCGCGGGCGATGATCGTGTCGCGGCAAACCACCACGGCACCGACCGGGACTTCTCCGCGGTCGGCGGCGGCGTGGGCTTCTTCCAAGGCGCGACGCATGTAGTGTTCGTCGGTCATGTTGTGTCTCTTTGAAAGATTAGCGTTGTGGATTGTAGGTGTGCGCGTCATTCCACGCTTTTCATGGAAAGTGCAATGCGGCCGCGGGCTTCGTCGATTTCGAGCACGCGAACACGCACCTGTTGTTGCACGTGCACCACCTCATTCGGGTCGCGCACAAAGCGGTCGGCGAGTTGCGAAACGTGTACCAAACCTTTCACCTTAATGCCGAGGTCGACAAACGCGCCGAAGTTGGTGACGTTCGTCACAACGCCCGGCAGAATCATGCCGATTTCCAAATCGTCGATGGAGTGAATGCCTTCTTCAAACGAGAACACCTCCGCTTTTCCGCGAGGGTCGCGTCCCGGTTTGTCCAGTTCCGCGAGAATGTCGGTGAGCGTGGGCAGACCCACGTCGGCGGTGCAGTAGCGTTTCAAATCCAAACGTTTGCGCGCTTCGGCATCGGCGATGAGTGCAGGCACGTCCAGTCCGGCGTCGGCCGCCATGTGTTGCACGATGTCGTAACGCTCGGGGTGCACCGCCGTGTTGTCCAACGGGTTCTTTCCGTCTACGATGCGCAGAAAACCGGCGCACTGTTCAAAAGCCTTTGCGCCGAGCCGCGGCACTTTGAGCAGTTCGCGGCGCGAGCCGAAGGGGCCGTGTGTCGTGCGATACTCCACAATTTTCTTCGCCAGCGCCGCACCGAGACCGCTCACATAGGTAAGCAAGTGGGCCGAAGCCGTGTTGAGATTCACACCCACGGCGTTCACACAACTCTCCACCGTTTGATCCAAAGAGCGTTTCAGCGCGCCGGCATCGACATCGTGTTGATATTGTCCCACCCCGATGGCTTTCGGGTCGATCTTCACGAGTTCTGCCAAGGGATCGGCGAGTCGGCGACCGATCGAAACGGCGCCGCGCACCGTCACGTCATAGTCCGGAAACTCTTCGCGTGCGGTGGCCGAGGCCGAATAGACCGAAGCACCGTCTTCGCTCACCAAGAAAATCTCCACGCCCTCGACGTGCAAACCGCGCACCAACTCTTCCGTCTCGCGGCCGGCCGTTCCGTTGCCGATCGCCACGGCTTCCACCGCATAGTCTTTGAGCAAGCGGCGCAAAGTCTGTTCCGAACGCACGGTTTCGTTCTTGGGTGGGTGCGGATAGATGGTTTCGTTGTGGAGCAGCGCGCCCTGTGCATCGAGACACACCACCTTGCAGCCCGTGCGGAAACCGGGGTCGATGCCCATGATGCGGCGTTGTCCGAGCGGCGCCGCCAGCAACAACTGCTTCAAGTTGGTGGCGAAAACGCGGATCGCTTCTTCGTCCGCCTGCTCCTTGCTCGAGGCGGCAAACTCCGTCTCGATGCTCGGGCGCAACAAACGTTTGTAGGCATCGCCGGCTGCCATTTCCACTTGTTCGGCGGCTCGCGTACCGCTCTTTACATAGCGTCGTGCCACCTGTTCCGTGGCGCGCTCATCGTCGGCCGGCGTGATCGTCACGCGCAGCACACCCTCGCTCTCGCCGCGGCGCATCGCCAACAAGCGGTGGGAGGTGCAGCGCTTCAGCGGTTCGCTCCATTCGAAATAGTCGCGATATTTGGCCGCTTCCGGTGTTTCCGATTTGCCTTTCACCGCCTTCGACGTGATCACCGCCTCGCGGCTGTAGATCCGGCGCAGCGTTTGGCGCGAATGTTCGTCTTCGCTGATCTGTTCGGCGATGATGTCGCGCGCCCCTTGCAGCGCCTCGTCCACCGTGCCCACTTCGTCCGTCAGAAAACCTTCGGCTTCCTGCTCCGGATCGCTGTTCGGGCGCAGCAACAAGCGTTGCGCGAGCGGTTCGAGCCCTTTCTCGCGTGCCATCTGTGCGCGAGTGCGGCGTTTGGGTTTGAAGGGCAAATAGATATCTTCGATTTCTGTCGCATCCCAACAAGCCGTGACGCGCGCTCGCAGTTCGTCGGTCAGCGCACCCTGTGCCTCGATGGTTTCGAGCACAAAAGCCTTGCGGTGTTCCAGTTCGTCGAGCTGACGGTGCTGTTCGGCCACAGCGGCCACAGCCACTTCGTCCAGACCGCCCGTCGCTTCTTTGCGGTAACGGGAAATAAACGGTATCGTGGCGCCCTCGTCGAGGAGGGCGATGGTTTGTTCTACTTGTTTTTCGCGGAGGTTTAACCGCTGAGCGATGAGTTGAATGGGCGTCATGGGGCGCGTTTTTGGGGTTACACGACGTAAAAGTACAACTTTCGCAGCGGCTTACCAAACCGTACTTGCGAAAACTTCACTTTGTCGGTCTTTGCTCAAAAAAAGCCTCGACATACCCGAAAGTGTATGCCGAGGCCGATGGGGGAAATACTGCGAAGCAGCAAGGCATTAAGCCTTCACGCGGTTCTGATAAGAGCCGTCGCGCGTGTCTACTTCCACGAGTTCGCCGGTTTCGATGAAGAGGGGAACGCGGATCTTCGCACCCGTTTCAAGGGTAGCGTCCTTCAGCGTGTTCGTTGCCGTGTCACCGCGCAGGCCGGGTTCCGTGTAGTCGATGCGAAGCACCACCTTGATGGGCATTTCTGCATAGAGGATTGTCTCCGTCGAAGCGTCGCTCACCACTGTCACCACGTCGCCTTCCTTCATGTAGTCCACACCCGTGATCAGGTCGCGAGAGATGGGCACTTGGTCGAAAGTTTCTTGGTTCATGAAGAGGTAGTCTTCACCCTCCTGATAGAGGTATTGATAGGGGCGACGTTCCACGCGCACGTCTTCGAGCGCCTCGCCGATGTTGAAGCGCTTTTCGAGCACGCGACCGCTCACCACATCCTTGAGGGTGGTGCGCATGATGGTGTTACCCTTACCGGGCTTCACGTGGAGGAAGTCGATGCAGAAGTAGAGCTTGCCGTCCATGCGGATGCAAACGCCCTTCTTGATGTCCTGAGATTTGATCATGAGATTATCGTTGTGTAGTATATTTCTATTGCGCCGCAAATTTAGCGTTTTATTTTGAGCTGACATGCTTTCGAGGACGAAAACTCGTCGAAACG
>ERZ772961.455-NODE-455-length-16968-cov-2.799326_pt1 | contig 16968 bp, 15 predicted proteins | sample MGYA00580677_ERZ772961 | MGnify/ENA primary metagenome ERZ772961 (study PRJEB29015, sample SAMEA2738088) | human oral metagenome | biome: human oral; feature: human-associated habitat; material: saliva | place: China | collected 2227 ... | reverse complement strand
GCCCGATAGCGCCACCGAGGCAGTCCACAGCGGGTAGTCGGGCATGGGCACGAGGATCTCGTCGTCAGTTTCGCACAGCGCCTGCAAGGTCATGGGAATCAGCTCGGACACCCCGTTGCCCAGGTACACATCGTTAGGTTCCAGGTCGAGGATGCCCCGGTTCTGGTAGTGCTGCACAATGGCGGTTCGCGCCGAGTACAGCCCGCGCGAATCGGAGTACCCCTGCGTGACGGGCAGGTGGCGGATAATATCCATCATGATCGCGTCCGGCGCTTCGAACCCGAAAGGCGCGGTATTACCAATATTGAGTTTGAGGATGCGGTGTCCCATCGCCTCCATGCGGTTCGCTTCTTCGAGAATAGGTCCGCGGATATCGTAGAGGACGTTATTGAGCTTCGACGACTGACGGTACTTAGTCATATTCACTTCCTTGGGTGGTCGAGCCAGAATTTTGCTGCTTCGTCTTCGGCGACGGGGTTTGTTCCACTCGTGAGGCGAAGTAGAAAGGTCAGATTACCGGTATCTAATGTAGATGATACGCGGTTAATGGCCTCCTGTGCACTAGATGGCAGGCTTTGCCGCACAAGAGGCACCAGCTGTTGGTTCAGCTGGGTGGACTGGGGGTCTTCGAGCATGGTGAACCGGTTATCCTCAATGCTCGGGTCGATACTGTGCAGAAGCGCCACCTGCACCGCGTCTTTAGCCAGCAGCTGTTCCCGTTCGGTGCTCTCATTAGCCACCTTCGTGGCGGGAACCTGGTACTTGTACACGTTCTTGAGCAGGGCAATCCCGTAGTTTCCGGTGTTATACGCCTCGGGCACGGCAAAGGTAAGGGGCGCTTTCACTTCGGGCAGCTGGTTCAGGCTATTGAACTTATACCGGGCCCCGGTGGCGTTGGTGGTCACCAGAACGTTGCGGTTTTGGGCGCTGACGGTATCCATCAGTTTCAGGTGACCCGGGATGATTTTACCGATGGCTGAGAGCGTGTCACTAAGTGATAAGGCCCGCGGTTTAATGGGGTCGCTGGTGGGGGTCGGGCTGGGGCTTGGACTAATATCGGCGGGGATGCTGGGGGTGGCTGAGGGGGTGAGGGTCACCCCGGCGCTGGCGGCGGAGGCACTGGCGGAGGCTGTCTGATGCTCCGCCTGCAGCTGGGCGGGGCTGAGCGTACCGTTCTTCGTCAGGTGCAGCAGCAAGTCGCCGGTGAAGTCAACGGCAACATCAAGGCGCGTGTTTTCGGTGGCGCCCAGGGCCGCCAGGTACTCGTCGCGGTTATTATTGTGCCCAATAACCTCCACCGTGTACCCCACGTTCCGCAGCGCCTGGGCGTACGCGTGGGCAACAATGGTTTTAGCCCCCAACACCCCGGTGGTGACGTAGAGGGTGCCGTAGGCTGAGGCGGAGGGATCCACCTTGGGTTTATTGTCCCCGGCGGAGCAGGCAGCCAGGATGGGGGCGAGCGCGGCGGCAGTGAGCGCCGATCGGCGGCTCACAAGCGGGCGGGGGCGGGGTGTGTTCATGATAGTTTCCTGGCGTTCTCGTCGGCGAGGAATTCGCGGTATTCCAAGGCCCAGGCGGCGGCGTTGGCGTACCCCATCATGGAGGCCACTTCATCAATAATGGTGCCGTAGCGCAGCGTATCGATTTCGCTAATGGGAACCCAGCGGGCAATGTCTGAGGAGCCGTTTTCTTCGGCCCGCAGCTGGCCGGTGACGATGTGCGCCCGGTAGATAATGCGTAAGGCGCAGAACGGCAGGGAGTTGCCGTACACGCCGTTGCGTGCGGGGAAATGCCCGGCGTGCACGCCCAGGACGTCTTCAATGGCAACGCTGTACCCGGTTTCTTCAAGAGTTTCCCGCAGGGCTGTTTCGTCGGCCTGCTCCCCCGGTTCCATGCCGCCGCCGGGTAGCGTCCACAGGGGCTCGTGCGAGCGGTCTTCGGGCGCCCAGCGGGTCATGAGCAGTTTGCCCTGCTCAATAACAACCGCGTAGGCGGCGGGTCGGGTCTCCATTGCTAATGCCATAGATTCGATTCTACCGCGTCTTCTTGGGTGTTCGGCCTGTTTGCTGGTGGCGCTGTTCACCCGTGATGGCGGGTGGGGCGGGCTACCGGCGTTTACCGGTTCGCTTGCCTTTTCGTCCCGGTTTGCTGCCTGCGGCGGCTTTGCGCCGGGAGGTGCCGCCAGTGCGGGAGGCGGCTGTTTTCTGGTGGCGTGCTTCTCGGCGGGCATTAGCCGCACGGGATTTCGCTGTGGTTTTGGCGCGTTCACCGGCTATGCGGGTGCGGCGGGCCTGGGCGGTTTCGCTGCCCCGGTTACTGGATGCGGTGCGCCCGCGCACGATGCCGATAAAGTCCTGGATGAGCACCTCAAACTCGTCGTCTTTCTCGCCCTGGACCGTATCGGGGGTGGGGGCTGCCGGGGTACGGGGCCACACCAGGTGCACGGGGTACGGCTCGGCGTCGGGTACCGGACGGTAGGTGAGGTCTTTGCGGTGGTGCAGACGGGCCACCGACATGGGGGTGATGTACAGACCCACCCCGGCAGCTACCAGTTCGATAGCGTCCGCATGGGTGGGAATCTGCGGCAAAAACCGGGGGTTCTGTTGGCGCCACTGCTGTGAGGCTTCACCCCAGGCGGGGAACTGCTCGGGCTCATGCAGCAGGAACTCCTCAGCCATCTCACCTAGGGGAACCTCGTCGAGCACGGTGAGCACATGGTCTTTGGGCAGCACCACCACGGGTACTTCCTCGTACAGGCGGATGCTGTGGTACCGGTCTTTGTCGGGGGTTTCCTGTGCGGCGGCACGCATTATGGCCATGTGCGCTAACGGCTCGAAACGGGCTTCGCCGCTGGTGCTGTTCGGGGTGCTGAGCGCGGTAGTGAGTGCCTCAAGACCGGCCCCTTCGCGAAGCGGTATTTCGGCCAGCGGGGCGGTTCTGCCGTAGCGTTCGTGCCAGCGGGTGAACCATTTTCCGGGCATTACCCCCGGCTCGTAGCCGATGCGTAAGCTGGCACGGCTCAGCACCGGTGCGGGTGCTGCCTGCGCCGAGTAGATGAGCCCGGCGGCGGGGGCGGCAAGCTCAATGCTGGACTCCTGCTGGGTGCTTGGCGGTACCGGTTTTGCGGGTGTAGCAGCTTCGGGGGTTTCGTTCATGCCTTTACGCTAGCACAGTGGACGGCGGCGGCCCCGGTTACGGGCGGGGTTTGCGGTCGGTGATGAGTTCACGCACTTTAGAGATTCCCAGGCTGAGGAGCACGATTACCGCTAGGGCAACCGGCAGCATCCACGGCTGCAGCCCCAGGGCGGCGAGCACTGCGAACCCCACGGTGGTGTAGATGACGGCCCAGATGAAAGTGCCCACGAGCATGGCCGGGACCCAACGGCGTAACGGCATTTTCGTGAACCCGGTGGTGATAATGACGGCGGTTTGGAAGCCTACGGTGAGGAAGCACAGCGGCACGGCTAATACGCCCCAGCGGTTCACGAACGCTGTGGCCCGCTGGTATATGGGGGTGTCCATTGCTTCCCGGATGCGGCTCAAGCGTGCCCCTCCGGCGGCAGCCAGGTAGCCGAGCAGAAACACAATGGACGTGCGGATAATGCCGATCGCCCACAGGCAGGCAACGGCCGCCTCTACAGGTAGGGAATCGAACCATTCTTTCACTCTGCCATTCTCTCACGTTTTACCCACCCATACCGCTGCATGTTACCGGCCTTACTCACAGCTGAGGGTGCGCAAAGAGGGGCGGGGAAAAAGTTTAAATATTTTTTGCGCCCTAGCCGTGCCCGGTTTTTGCCCGCAAATACACGGAACTAATTTAGGTATACCTTGCTTTGCAGACAGGTTGTCACTATTTCTTGGGATATTCGGGTTGGCACACCCCCATTAATTAGGTTATATTTTTATTACCAAATAGCGAGAGTCCTTGTGGGAAGGATTCTTCCGCGAAACGGTTTCGAAGACTTTTCTTCCTGTGTGTGATGCGAGGAGGGGGTTCCGCCCGGAACTCCCTCCTTACCTTAACTGCGACGGAAGCTGCTGCACCCAGTACATTCGCCACACAGAAGCCTACATTTAAAGTAATAGTTAAATGTACGTGCTTATGGGCCGCGTGTTCTCTAGGATAGAGATAGCTGGTATATCACGCACTTGAGAGGAAACCGGTTACCATGACTTCCGAGATAACCCGCCGCGCGGCCCTGGGCTTTGCGGGCGTAACATCCCTAACACTTCTTGCGGCCTGCGGGTCTGGCACAGCTATTAAAGGCTCCTCCAGCGAGTCTTCATCGGCCGCTAAAAAGGACTACAAAGGCGAAGTGAAACTGGAAGAGTACGATACTTCTGCTGGTACCTTTGAGCCCGCAACCCACGACACTCCGCCCAAAAACGTTCCCAAACCTATTAAGCCCAAAAACGCTGACGAAGATTCCGTAGCCGGGCTGTATTCCAGTATTGCATTTCTTGGGGCTGCCCTCACGTATGCTTTAGTGACCGGGGACGTTGGGCCGATCAACGAATCCGCTCTTAGTGAGGAAGATCAGAAAGGATTTAAGTCTGCGGTCACCCTAGATAAAATCCGTGAGGGTAAATATTGGGAGGCCGAGTCCAAAGTTGTGATTTTCTTAGAGACCTCGGAGCCCACAAAAGAAGGGGATGAGTACATCTGGCCGCATAAGATGGAATCACGGCACGGGGCGTTCCGGGTAGATGTGAAAGAGACTTCTACCGAGCGCTCCGTGAAGGTGAGCACCATCCCCACAAGCCAGCAGGTGCATAAGGGAGGCGGGAAGATTAAAGCAAAATACACTGGTGGTCGGTGGGTCATTGATTTTGAGTTTGACGAGTCAAGCTCCAGCCCCTCACCGTCTTACTAAGAACCACCCCCATCCCGAACATCCGGGTGACAGCAAGGGAGGAGTCCTAAGAGGGACTCCTCCCTTACGTATACACCCAAATAGCCCTAGATATTGCACTCCGACTACGGAAAATACACGGGTACAGGGAACGGGCAGAAGCCTTCTCTAGCCCCTCTGCTGTTCAAAGAAAGCCCCCATCATTATGGTGCTGGGCCATGATTCGTCCCCGTTCACAGAAAGCACACTATAAGAAACGCGCCTTATATGCTTGATGAGCGGGAGGAGGAAGCACTGGGGCTGGCACTCTCATCGGTCTCAAAACTAATGACCCAGTGACCGCCAGTGTGTTTTGCTTTAATCCGCCCCGGTGTTATAGTCTCCTGGCTGCTCTCAGAAATGAAGTTCACGCTGGTCTTTGGGCCGTCAACCTCCACATAGTACGCCCCGTGGCGGGAAATTCCCCGGTATGGCCAGGTGTACTCGTCCCCTTCTTTTGTGGGTTCTGAGGTTTCCAGAGAATAAACGAGCTTAATGTCAGCTTCCCAGTGTTTACCCTCAGCCGTTTTTCGTACGACCCTATTGTTTATTATCTCTTTCTTTGTTTCCTCGTTGAACGCCGAGTCCTGCATATATGTGGTATCCCCCGTAGTAAAGGCGTAGGTAATAGCCGCCCCAAGAAATGCAATGCTGGAATACAGTCCGGCTATGGAATCTTCGTCAGCGTTTTTGGGCTTAATGGGTTTGGGAACGTTTTTGGGCGGAGTGTCGTGGGTGGCGGGCTCAAAGGTACCAGCAGAAGTATCGTATTCCTCCAGTTTCGCCTCGCCTTTATAGTCTTTGGGAGAGGCTGACGGTGAAGAGGCATCCTCTTGAGTACCCACAAATACATTGGTTGCCGCGCAGGCAGATAAAAACACCGTTGTTCCTGCGCCCACAAGACTTAAAGCCGCGCGGCGGGTTATTTCGGAAGTCATCGTAATCGGCATCCTTTCGGATTGTATTTATTCGATAAACCCATCATAGGTTCTGTGCGCCCACTCACACGGCATATTCAAGTATTACCTTAATCATAGAGTTACTGTGCGCTATATCTATCCGCTCACTAACACCGTGCGGGCCTGTCTCACCATGGTGAGACAGGCCCGCACGAGCGCTTATAGACTGCTGCAGGAACCGCTCTGCATTTCTATATTTCGGCTTCTACCCTTGGCACCTATTCTCCGGTTTTACCTTTGCCCTTACCGTCCTTGCCTTTCTTCTGATGCAGGGTGTGCAGCGGCTTCGGTAGCTCCACCGGCTCCCAGGTGTTTGAGGTGGCCTTGAACATGGGCATCGCCCCGGGGCCCAGCCGAATGCCCTGAGTAGATGTATCCTCAAACCCGCTGCCGAGCGTACCCAGCTGCTGCTGCGGTTCGAACACCGGTGAGACATCATCATCCAAAGAGTCCAGGTCGCTCTCATCAATAGTTGACGGCACCGGAGTATGCGGAACGGGCGGCTGTACCGGCGGCACATCAGGGGTTGCACCCTGCCCCAGCGGCACCGTGGTGTGCTCCGCCGTATCACTGGAGGGCTGCTGCACCGGATCCTGCTGCGGGTACGGGTTCTGCAGATTCAGCTGCCGCGCCCTGCGGCGGGCACGCTCAGCAGCCTCACGCTGCACCTGCTGCGCCGCCTCAGCTGCGCGGGTAGCCTGCGCGCGGGCCGCAGCGGCACGCTGAGCCAGGTTCGCCGTGGATATCCCATCCGTAATCGGGGCGGTAGCGTCAGCATCAAAGGAGCCACTCCGTTCGAAGGAGGATGCCCCGGAAAGGTTCTGCTGCGGCACCCTGCCAGTTTTAGCAGCAGCCTCCGGTCGGGCCGGGGCGGCAGGTGGCTGAGTTGGAACAGGCGCAGTAGGCTGCGCCGCCTCAGCAGAATCGCTTTGGGAAGGGGCGCTCTGGGTGGGGGCAGCAGGCGTGACCGGCGCAGAAGATACAGCCGAGTCTGCAGGCTGAGTGGCCTGGGCAGGAGGTTTAGCCGAGTCTGCAGGCTGAGAAGTCCGAGCAGAAGCCGCAGGTGCCTGCGGGGTCTCGGGCTGGATATCAAAAAGCATGGGCTCATCACGGTGCGCCAGGGGCCTCAGCTGCGGGGGCAGGTGCGAGCCCCGCCCACCCCGGCGAATCGCCGGAAGCTGAGAAGTACGGGCCCGAACCGGCTCCCGTTCCGCTGAACTACGGCGTGCGGCGCCCTGAGCATCAGGTTCCCGCTGAACCCCGGGCGATGCGGCGGCACGGGCCCCCTGAGCTGACGCACTGCGACGCGCAGGTGTGTGGCGGCGCACCGGTGCAGGCTCACGGCGGGGACGAGATGGCTCCTCCTGAACGCCCTCACCAGCGGGACGTTCACGCCCTGCCGTGCGTTCGCTGCGGTGCTCGGCGGCGGGGGCGCGACGCCCCTGCGTCCGGCCGCTGTCTTGACGTGCAACCGAACCCGCAGCTGCTATACGGGCGGGAGCGGGGCGTGCCTCCTTGGTGCGGCGGGTATTAGCCGCCGGGTCAGCACCGACTGTTTCAGACTCACGGCTGCCGTGTTCAGCGGAGGCTGTCGCCTCGGGCTGTTCGGCTACCGGGGCACTGGAAGACTCGCGGCGGCTCGCTGCGGGCTTTTTAGCACCCGAAATCGCCAGGTACCGCAGCAGCCCGCCGGTCGCCACGGCAACCAGCAGCGCCGCCACCGGCCACACCCACGACAGCATGCCGGAAAAAGCCATGAGGGCAAACCCCAGGGCCGCGACAAACGCCAGCAAGGCCACGCCCAAAAGTACGGCGCGGCCGGTATGAACCGTCATCCCCGGGGGTACCGGACCCCCCAGCATTGACTCCTGAACCTCCGGAACTTCTTCGGTAGAGGAAAGCTCATGCAGGGCAGGGCCGCGGACCGCAGCCGCCGAAGGCGCCTCCCCCCGAGACTCCTCCGCACGCCCGGTGCCCTGATGGTGGGTGCCGCTGGGGCGCTGAGAATCGGTGTCCGCAGCGGAGGGATCCTGCCCCGCCGTCTCAGCGTCTATATTAACCTCAGGGATACTACGACCTATCCGGGAGCCTGAAGGTTGGGAATTTGCTGTAACCTCCCAATGTGCGGGTGCATCAGCCTCGCCGTCGGCAGGCTCCGCACCGGGCGCAGAGTCCAGGTCAGGCTCCGGGGCGTAGAGGTCCTCATCGTACGGTTCGTCGTAAAGCTCAGTATCGTGTGCGCCCTGCTGCTGGGCGTTCGCGTCCTCACGCATCGTGGCCTCCTCCCACAGGTCGGCGTCTTCGGCACTCTCGGCTGCATCCGTGGTGTACAGCAGCTGCGTCTTATCGTCCGCAAACTCTTCCTGTTGCTGTTGCACGTTCACCGCAGCCGAAGCGGCGCTCTCAGCAAACTCCACTCCGCCCAGGGGTTCCAGCGAACCGGTGGAGGTTGAAGCGTACACCTCAGCCTTGCCGGAAGCAGAGGGCACGGCCGCACCTGTACCGTGTGCAGTCTCCTCGTTGTTAAACAGTACTTTTGCGGACGAGAAAATATCCTCAGCGGTGCGGCCCACACGCGCCAGCTGCCGCCGGGATCCGTTGGCGGGCGCGCGCCGAGAAGCCCTAGGCACAACCCACAAGAGCATAATGACAGCAAGGGCAACCACAATGCCCGAAGTGCTCAGCCAGATCATGCTTCTATACCGCCCCCATAAAAACGCCGGATCCCAAAAACCTATATCTATAAATACTACCGAAATTAGCGGATATCGGTGTGCCAGAATACGCCCCAGGCACAAAACATCACCAAGTTTTTGTGCCCGCCCACACAGCACCGGGTTGAAAACACCCAACCGCACAATAATGCGGTGGCCCCCGGCACGGGAAGCCACCGCATCATAACACCCTAAAACGCGTATTTTTTAGCAGTTTTCGGCAGTAAATTCCTTCAACCACTGGCACAGCTCGGGACCGAAATCGCCGCGCTCAGCAGCCAAAATAATATTCGCCTTCAAATACGAGAGCTTATCACCAGTATCAAAACGACGGCCCTTAAACACCACGCCATACACGCCTTCCCCATCGCCCTCGCCCACGGCAAGAGTCTGCAAGGCGTCAGTGAGCTGAATTTCCCCGCCACGGCCGGGGGCGGTATTCTCAAGTACCTCAAACACCTTCGGGCTCAGCACGTAACGGCCAATCACAGCATAATTTGAGGGGGCCTGCTCCGGCTCCGGCTTCTCAACCAGCCCGGTCACCTTCACAAAGTCCTCACCCTCAACGGTCTCAATCGCGGCGGCACCATACGCAGAAATCGCCTCACGCGGCACCTCCATGAGGGCCACCACAGAACCGCCGGTACGCTGCTGCACCTCAACCATGCGAGAGAGCAGATCTTCCTTCTCATCAATCAGGTCATCGCCCAGCAGCACCGCGAACGGCTCATTGCCCACATGCACCTTACCGCGCAGCACCGCATGCCCCAGGCCCTTCGGGTCGCCCTGGCGCACATAGTGGATCTCTCCCAAATAGTTGGACTCCTCCACAGCCTTCAGCAGGGCCTCTTTACCCTGCTCAGCCAGCTGCCGCTCCAACACCGGCACACGGTCAAAATGATCCTCCAAGGCGCGCTTATTGCGGCCGGTGATCATCAGCACATCTTGCAGCCCCGCGCGGATCGCTTCCTCCACCACATACTGGATGGCGGGACGGTCCACCACCGGGAGCATCTCTTTAGGGGTCGCCTTTGTTGCGGGCAAAAATCGGGTGCCCAGACCCGCCGCAGGAATAACAGCCTTAGTAATAGACCCAGATACATTAGTCATGCAAACAGCATACATGAGAAGAGAATGTCCGCAGAACAAGCACGTCTCAAGTACCGCATATTTCACAATATTTTGATTAGACATTCCCCTCAGGATTAGGCCTTCTGCAATTCTATAATTGAAATAACACGCGCCACGCTGTGTTTCAGTACTGCAGCCAACGTCGTCCCAGGAGAACCATGCAGCAGCCCGCCTCGGGGGCATCCCCCGAAGACATCGCGCTCGATAAGCAAGTATTACGCGCCCAAATCCGCGCCGCCTCATTAACCGCAGCAACCGCGCAGAGGCAGGGCAAGCAGACTATGCGCGCCGCTACCAGGAAGGCATCTACTCCCTCATACCCCGCACCGGGAAAAAACTAACCATTGCAGCGTACCTGCCAACCGCTGCGGAGCCCCCCATCACCGACGCACTGCAGCAGCTGCACCACGACGGGCACCGCATCCTGGTGCCAGTGGTGCGCCCCGGGCGGCAACTCGCCTGGGTGCAATGGGACCCGCATGTGCAGCACCCCCTCAACGGTATGGGTATTGCCGAACCCGAAGGCGACGCTGAAGGCCCCCACGCCTTCACAGCAGCCGACCTGCGCCTAGTACCCGCCCTGGCCTACGGACGCAACGGGCGACGGCTTGGCCAAGGCGGCGGGTATTACGACCGGCTGCTGCCGCGCCTGAGCGAGCAGGCCCTGCGCGAAACAACAGTGGGCGTGGTATTCGCCGACGAAGTGCTTGACAGCATCCCCTACGACACGTGGGACGGGGTACTTTACCGGGTGCTCACCGAGAACGGGGTGCACCCACTCGGCGAACACGCCACCCACTAACACACCGTACAACCAGCACGTAGGCGGACACCACACACAGGCGGTACACTTTTTAGCTGGAAGTAATCACACAGGCTCAGCGAGGAATACCATGCCGATCTACGTCTACCAGTGCAAAAACTGCGGCCACGCCTTCGAAAAACGCCAATCATTTAGCGATAATGCGCTGCGCACCTGCCCAAGCTGCGGGCAGGAAACACTGCGTAAACGCTACAACGAGGTGGGCGTCGTCTTTAAAGGATCCGGGTTTTACACAAACGACAAAAACAGCAGCACAAATAGTTCAAGCAGCTCCAGCGGCAGCTCAGCAGGCGCCGCCTAACCGCCGCGCACCCAACCCCTCATCCGGTCAGGGTGCAGGTCAAACGTGAACAACATGGCCCAGTGTGCAGTGCTGGGCTTTTACCACACCGGGTGCGGGACTACGGTAAGCAACCAGGAATGGGGTACGCGGCGCCCTGAGGGCACCGTGCGGGCTAATAGTGCGGAGGTTTCTGCTCCTTCATCTCCTGCACCCACTGCAGCCTAGCCAGCTCATCCGCGCTCAACACCTGCTGGGAACGCCCACCCGGCACGCCACGGGTAGCCCCAGTCCCCTGTTGTCCGCTGGCGGCCCTCTGCCCACCCGACGGCTTCACACGCTGCACCCGCCCCGGTTCGGGGGCATTCACCCTAGCGATACGCGGTTCAGCTTCAGCTGGCGCGCCCGCCCCACTCACCCGGCGATGACCGCGCCGTGGTTTCGGCACGGGCGAGTAGCCGCTCACGAGTTGTCCTCCCGCATCCCAACGTACCGCATAATGCGCTCCACCACAGCATCCGGGTCGGCGAATACCTCCACCGTGTTCAGGGTCAGGTAGTTCCACCCGGTAAGGCCCAGCCGCTCAGGCAACAGGCGGGTGCGCTCGCGCACGCTGGTGCTTGCAAAACGCGGTGAGGCATCCGAACAGGCAACCAGGGGCATGGCAGGCTCCTCATCGTCGCCACCGCCTGCGGGGGCGTAGGCAATAAACGCCACCAGCCCGCCGCCTGGCTCAATACGCACCCCGCGCTGGCGCAGCCGAACCAGCAGGTCGTTCAGCAGCCAATCGCCGGTATCGGGCAGAGGGCCGTAATCCTCACCCGCTAAGAACTCGTTATCGGGCATTTTTTCGGGGATGCGTGCCGCCTGCTGCTGCTCGTCCACACGTTTCTGGTGTGCCTCATGGGCACGCATCAGACGGTAAAAGTCGAGGGCGCCGTGCTCTAGTTTCTGCGGCTCCAACGCATCCGGGCTCACACACGAAACAATGTGGGTGGCGCGGCGGGCGCGGGTCAGCGCGGTCACGAGCCCCTCCCGGCCGTGCTCCTCCGACAGCTGCCCCATCGTGTAGGGGGTACGCTGGTCGGGGCGGGGGCGGCCCACCCCCAAGGAGAAGATCATGGTGTCTCGCTCCATACCCTCAGCGCGCGTAAAATCAACCACCCTAAACGGTTCTTTTCCGGGTTTAAAGAACGGCGCCAGCTGCGGATATTTATTCAGGGCGTTGCGCACCGCACCGGCCACCCGCTGCGCGTGTTTAGGGCTCGCGGTTACCACCGCCAGGGAACGCTCCGGGCGCCGGTAAGCGTGCTCCAGCACCAGTAAGGTCACCCGCTCCACCTCAAAACTGGGCGATTCCTGGTTGGCGTTATCGCTCACCTTCCCGCGCGTATCAATGTACTCGACGCTAAGGGTCGGCTTCGGCTCGGAGGCTGCATCACTCACCGAGCGCTGCCGCAGCTGCCCCCCGTAAAACTCACGGTTCAAATAGTCAAAGGTCACCGGGTCCATGGCCCGCCCCAGCTGCGCCAGGTGCAGCGAGGGCACCACCTTCGAAAGCGCGTCAAAGGTGCTCTCAAGCCGTTTCGTTGCCGGTGCCGGTGCCCCCGTCGCCGGTGCCGAAACAATAAACGGGGCCGGGTACCCGGAGTGCGGGTCGCCGAGGGCGATCACCGCCTCAGCGCGGGTAATGGCGGGCAGGTTTGCCGCCAGCGGTGTCGATTCGGAATCTAATAAGATCGCAGCGTCAAAACGCATAGTGGGCGGAACGTGACGTGCCAACGCGAAGGGGCTGGCCGTCCAAATCGGCAGCAGGGTGCTCGCCATCGTTGGGGCGTGCTCCAATAACTGCTGAAGCACAAACTCATGCCCGCGCAGCTGGCTTTTAAGGTACGCCGCCTGCTCATGGTGGGTGTCGATCCGGTCGTTCCACAGCTGCCGGGTGCACTCCAGCAGGCGTGAGGCAGCACCCAGCATGTGGGCGTAGTCGGCGCGGCGGAACCGGGACTCAACGCCGCGAAGCGCCTGCCCGCCCAGGATTCGCCCCTCGTGGTCGTGCAGCAACTCCTCAAGGGCGGACTGCCACCAGGCCAGCTCCAGCTCGGCGGCCACCAGCCGTGCCGGCACCTGCCGGGCGTACAAATCTTCCATGAGCTCATCCAGACCCAGGCACAGCAGGCGCGCGGTGAGGGTATCCCGCTCGGGCAGACTCATCAGCAGCACCCGGTCGGCCAGTAACGCGTCCAAACGCTGTTCGAGTGCGTCCAGGGTGGTGCGGGTAAAGTCGGTGCCTTCCGGGGAGTCATCCAGCACGATCCGCAGCCCGTCGAACTCTTTAATGAGGGAATTGCAGGCGGTGACAAGCGCATCAAGGTTCTCGGGGATCTGCGGGGTGCGTGGGGCGGCGGTGTGCCGGATCCACTCTGCGCGTTCAGCCTGCACAATCCGCAGCTGCTCGTGCAGGTCGCCAATATTCACCCCCGGCAGGATGTACTCCTTAGCGGCGCGGCGCAGGCGGGAGCGCTGCATACTGCTCATTTCGATGCCGTTTTCGCGGCGCCACGCCCCGGTCGCGGTGGCCGCTATCAGGTCGGTGACGGGCCGGTCATACACGGTGGGGCGGAACTGTTTCAGGGTTTCCCGGATGCGCTGCAGAATACGCAGCTGCCCCTGCCAGTCGGCGATAGTGCGGCCCAGCCGTAACCCGGTGGTGCGGCTGAGCCGGCTCATAGCCTCCCGCAGAGACAGCAGGGAGGATTTGAGGGTGAGAACCAGTGCGTAAGCGTCAGCGGTCTCCTCGTCGTTGGCCAGGCGGGCACGGTACCAGGGGGAGGTGCGGGCTGCCGGGGTGAACGCCCCCAGCTCCGCGAGGCGGGTGAGGTCGTGAGCGAGGTTCTCGCGTTCGAGCAGCCGATCAAGCATGCGGCGGCTAAACCGTACACCGGTTGCGGGCGCCTCGTTCCGTGAGGTGAGTTCGGCGAGGGTCTGCAGCGCCTGGTAGGTGGTGATATTCCAGTACGGCTCGTGCGAGAGCAAAGCCTCGGTGTGCCTGTGCAGGCGGCGGCGGGTTTCAAGCAGCTCGGCGGTGGTCTCCTCTTCCTCGGGTATGGCAGCGGTTTCGTTGCGCACAATGGCTTGGATGAATTCGGCGCGCTGGCCTTCGGCGTCGCGGTCGGTGAGCACATCAAAACGGAGGGAATCAATACCGTTGCGTTCAAGCAGTGCGGTGAAATCGGCCAGGGTGGAGCGTTTCTCCCCCACCACAAGCACAGATTTGCCCTGCCCCGCGAGGGTCGCAGCAATATTCACGGCGGTGCGTAGCGGCTCGGTGCCGGGGGCGGCGGTGACGGTGAACGAGTTGCCGCTGGCGGCCGCATCAATAATGGTCTGTGCGGCCGGGTCGGCGTCAAGCAGCTGCGTCTCCCGCTGCGGGTTGCGGTCGTCATGAGGGGGCTGGTTCTGCACCAGCGGGCGGATGCTCGGCTGCACCCCGGGGACTTTGAGCGCGGCAATATCACGCACCAGCGGCGTGTGGGCGGTGTGCGGCAGCTCACCCATGCTTTCTTTGAGGTCGGCGAATGTTGAGATGAAGAACCGTGATTCGATGGCCATCCCGGGGATGTTCCCAGTGGTGGCGCGCATCCGCTCAATTACGGGCTCGGGGTCAAGGCGGGACATGGAATTGGCCAGCTGCGCCACGTCCATGGTGCCCAAGTCAATATCGTATTCCTGTTTGATTTGGCGCACCATGGCGGGGTTAAGCCGCGCGGCACCGGCAAGGCGCAGCTCGTAGTCGTCGCTGCTGGGGTGCGGGGTGATGCTCAGCGGCGCCATGAGGATAGGGGCAATAAACCGTTTCTCGTAGGAGACGGTGTGCTCGCGGGTGGAGCGTGAGAGCCAGGAGGCGGTACCGGCCACGAAATACCCGGAGTCTAGCCCGTGGTCGGTGGACAGCTCATAGATTTTGGTGCGCAGGGTGCGGGCGGCACGCATCCCCTCCTCCAGCAGGCTTTTTTCGCGCAGAATGGTGGACAGGCGGGTTTTCCGCCCGGCCAGCAGCTGGGCGAGTCCGGAGGGGTTTGCGGCGGTGAGGTCGATGTGCACATAGTCAACCCGGTTAAAGTTGAGCATCGCGTCCGGGCCGGTGTAGATGTCCATCTGTTCCGCCCAGCGTTCCAGCCCCGCCGCTGGGTCGAAGCTGTGGCTGGCGGGGTCAAGGTGCGGCGGCAGTGCCTCAGGGGGCCCGTCGGGGTTGGGTGCCGGTGCGGGTTCTGAGGTTGGCGAGTTTCCCGTCCTGGGCGCGCCCTGGGGGGTCTCGGGGGTTCCGTTCACGTCGTGTGCGTCCTTGGGTGTGTTGTATTCTGCACGTTCTTACATCATACGGCCGGGTGGGTGCGCCTCGTGTCTTTGCCGGGCGGATGGGTTCAGCGTTTCGCGGGCAGCCCACCGTGGCGCGTTATAGTGCCGTAGTTTCTGCGGTTCGTCCTTCCTATGCGGCCTTGCAGCAGCTAAGGTGTGTGTTTAGCTTGTCCAGAGGCGGATGTTCGCCGCAAGAACCAGCAGACTCACCATCCCCAAAAATACCATGGCGGCGATGAGTACCCAACGGTAGGTGGGCGCAAATTTTTCGGTCTCATCCCAGTCGCGGGTGGCGCGCAGCAGCAGGTAGCAGGCGAGCGCGCCGGGCAGGTTCCCCACCACTATCTGCACCGCGAGGGCGTAGAGGGTGAAGACGCGTTCGGTGCGTTCGTTTTCGCTTCCAGCGAGTTTGAAGAGTCCCGCGAGCAGGATCGTCAGGCACCCGTTGAGGAACGCGACAGCGAAGAAGGGAATGTTAAGCGCCTGCTGGAAGGTCATATTGGAGTTCGCGGCGCCAAGCAGAATCCAGGCGAAGAGCGCGAAGGGCACCAGGAGCCAGTACCAGAAGAGGAAACGGCGGAGTTTACGGTCGTCGTCAAGCGCGGCGAAGATGTTCATGTCTTGTGTGCTTTCTGGGGTTTAGTCGGCGGTGGGTTCTGCCGGGCCGGTGCCCGGGTCTGTTTCGTTCCCGCCGGGCTGCCGCTGGGGGTTTCGGGTCTCAATGTGGTCGATGTACCGGCGCACCAGGTAGTCCAGCAGCACTGAGAGCGCCACGAATGAGTTGTAGGGGCCGCGCTGGCCGGTGATCTGCGTGGGAGTGCTCTGGTAGTGCAGTGAGTATTCGGCGTGGGAGGACATGTAGTTCACTCCGAGGGCGGTGACCGCGACCATGGGGATTTTGCGCAGGGCAAGCATTTTTACGTGTTCGCGCATGTTCTCTGTCTGCCCGGAGAACGATACGAGGATCACCAAATCGTTGGTGGTCATGGAGGTCATGGTGCTCTCAAACTCGTTGCGGGCTGGGATGACGTGACAGAATTTGCCGCACACCTGCATGGATTTGGCGAACTCTTGCACGGCGTTGCGTTGGGCGTACCCGGTGCCGAAGCAGTAGATGGTGCGGGCGTCGTGCATTTTTTCGAGGAGCTTCGACAGCTCCATGTGTTCGAGGTAGTCGTAGGTTCGCAGGATGTCTTCTTTACCGCTCTCAATAAACCTGGGGTTGTAGGGTTCGGAGCGGGTGAGGGAGGATTTGATGAAGTATTTCAGCTCCGCAAAGCCTGAGAAGTTCAGTTTCTTGGTGAGGCGAATAATGGAGCTGGTTGAGGTGTAGGTTTTGTGCGCGAGGGAGCTGATGGTGGCTTCGGCAACGAACTTTTCGTTGTCGAGCATAAACGCCAGAATCTCGCGCTCTGTACCGCTGAAGCGGTGCTGGTTTGCATTCACCACATCTTGTAAATCCACTCAAGGCTCCTGAATCGCTGACAAGCAATATTAAAAATATTACAACGTCTGCGGCTCAGGAGCCTTGTGGTGTTATCGCGTGATGCGGGTTTTAGCCCAGCTCACGTTTTAGGCTTTGGTGTTCACCATGGTTTCAAAACGTTCGCGAACCTGCGGAACGTCCATGCCCACGATCACCTGGAATGCCTTACCCTTGCGTACGATACCAAGAGCACCGGCGTCCTTGAACGCGGCATCCGAGGTGTCGACCAGGGATTCATCGGCCACCGATACGCGCAGGCGGGTGGCGCAGTTGTTCACGGTGGTGATGTTGTCGGCACCGCCGAGCAGTTCAAGGAAACCA
>ERZ772961.453-NODE-453-length-16984-cov-3.239530_pt1 | contig 16984 bp, 13 predicted proteins | sample MGYA00580677_ERZ772961 | MGnify/ENA primary metagenome ERZ772961 (study PRJEB29015, sample SAMEA2738088) | human oral metagenome | biome: human oral; feature: human-associated habitat; material: saliva | place: China | collected 2227 ... | reverse complement strand
CGTAATACTATTTGCGTGCCAAAGTTGTTTAAGAATGATTGCATTACTTGTGGCCCATATTTTTCTCTTAATAAACCAGGATCTTGCGTTAAAGCAAGAATACTAATGCCATAGCTTCGACCTTTTGTAATTAAATCTGGTAGTAATTGAATTTTGTTGATACTACCAATTTCATCAATAATAAAATATAGTCTGCAATTTTGGCTCTCAGGCAAAGTAAGTGCTTCATTAATCATAATATCCGTGACTAGTGATAATAATGGGGCCATAATTCGTTGGCGGTTAGCAGGAACTAATAAATATAAGTTTGGTATGGTTCCATTTGTTCGTTGATACTCCTCTCTAATGTATTGTTTAAAGGAAAATGCAGCATTATTATCGGTTGAATCTTTTAAGTGCATGAAAGGCTTTAGACCGCTTGCAAGAGTTGCAAGTATAGAGGCAAAGGTATTTTCTGGAGTGTTTAAGTACTGATTAGATGTTATTAATGTTGGTGGTAGGGAGTTAATAGCTTCTGTTAGATCTTCTGCAGGCTGTTTAAAAAATTCTAGAATGTCTTGGTTCGTTTTACGCCCTTGTAAATCAAGATACTTTAAACCATCTGCAAATATAGCTCCCGCAGCTAATCCCCAAAATGGATCTTTTGCACCTTCTTGTTCAAAGAGAATAGAGGCGAAAGTATCATAATCTGAAATATCATCAATATCATTAAATATTGACCAATTAATACTACGTTTATCAAAAGGACAAAAAATGTAGTCATCGGGTTTTGCAAATTTTCCTACAAATTCAGGCTTTACATCCGTAATAATATAATGGCGTTTATCATTATATTTTTGGCTATATGTATTAATTTGATTAAGAAATTGACTGAGCAATACAGATTTACCAGATCCACTAGCACCAAAGACAAGAATATGTTTACATTCGGTATCAGTAGGGATATTTATATTTCCAATAGATAAAACATGAGGTTTATTTTTTGTATATAAACTCATTTGCTTTTGAGATAATAAGTGCATACCACGCTTATGGAGTGCTTTTTTTGATACAGATGTGTCTTTTAAATATTGACTATAATTCCAATATAGAGATATCCCTAAACTTAATAAAAGCGTTATGAGCCAGTATTTTTTGTAAGTTTCCTTCAAGATATAAAGTTGATTATTGGTTAAATGGTCGATTACATCTTTATAATTTTTTAATGGGATTCTATTGTTAGGATTTACCTCAAAGTCAAATGTATGACTTGCAATAAATTGACCTATTTGAGTTTTATAAGTATCTGGCTTTATAGGATTAATATAATTTAAAGCTACTTCTTTTGTTACATAAATATTTTGAGTGGATATTATATTTTCTGCTTGATAAAGAAAGCCATAAAATAGTCCTGCAGATGCAAGTGATTGAAGGAGGAAGAAGCCAATTAATATATTTCTTAGATATTTTTTCCAGATAGCTAACGTAATTTTTCCTCTTTTGAGTTCTTTAAAGGCAATATTGTTGTTAATATTCGTCATGGTACTAGTCCTTTCTGTAAATTGTGGAGCAGATTTCTTCAAATTTATCTTCTGCACTATATAATTCATACAGTCCTTTAAAAAGGCTTAATGTTAAAACTTCAAGTCGATCTAGGTTTTGATTTAAAGAGCTATAGAAGTCTGAATCTATACAAGTGCTTTGTTGAAAGTGCTGGTCAATTAGATTTGTGATATAACTTGATATACTTTTATTCTCTAACGCTGCAATATTTTTAACTTGTCGTTTTAATTGTGATGTGCAATAGATTTTAATAGATTCATTTAGGTCTGTATTTGCCATAAAGGTCTCCTTTGTGTTTTAGATGGGAATAGTAGAGTAGATAGTGCCTAATCTACTTCATACACCATACGCACTGCATGCGAATGCCTAACAGGTGTTAGTTTTAAGAAATTCACTAAGTTAATAGTGGGAATAGAATTTTTTACCTGTGGTGACTTTATATGAAGTATCGTAGGTATATTACTAGTTTAGAAATAGGTTCTGACTGGTGTTATTATAGGAATATATACAGATTCCTGTTTAATTTAATCCTTTACCCCGAGAATATAATGTTGATACTTTCGGACAAAGAATTAAAAAAAAGCACTAGTAAGGAAAATCCTTATCTAGTGCTTACGCTACGAAGATATTTTTAATACAATATTAGGTTGTTTTATATAGAATGATTTTAATTTTTGAATCCTTTCTTGTGCGGTATCATTATTAATGATTCTTTTGGTTGCGATTCTTTTTTTAGAGAGGGTATCAATAATGTAAATTGTAAGTCTACGAGCTTCCATAAATTACTCCTTGCTTAAAGCTTTACCACAATAGTTATCAAGCTCAGAAATTGGAATTAATATTTTATGACCTAGTTTAATTGTTTTTATTTGACCTGAATTAATTAGGTTATATAAAGCACTAACACTAATAAGTTTTTCAAAATATTCTGTTGCTGCTTCTTTTACTGATAAATATTTTCTTGTTTTTAGTGAAGCCATAAGGACAATGCTCCTTTCTTATGATAAAATTAATAAATAATGAAACAAAAACAACATAATAATGACATAAAATAAAACAATATTATTATATTTTGTCTAAAAAGTAGACAAAATATAATTTGTGAAATAAATATATCATATAAATTTATTTTATTCAAGGGTGGAGTATGGGATTTTCAGAAAATTTGAAAAGCTTTAGAAAAGTATTTAAATTAAGTCAAGAGAAATTTGCAATGGAGATAGGGATATCAAGAAGTCAGGTTGCTAATTATGAAACTAGTGCATCTGAGCCTAATTTGACTACATTAAAAAGAATAGCAGATTTCTTTTATGTTCCTATAGATAGTCTTTTAGCAGACTATTATGATTATATAAATAATCCTGTAGGGTGTTTTTATATTAAAAGTAATTTATTTGATCGCATGCAACGGTCGAATAAAATAGAAATATATACTTTTAATTATCGATTTGGCGCATTTAAAACTGATGATAATAATATTATGGAGTATATATATATAGGATCATTAAGACAGCCACTTATTAAATACTTATTAGATAAGAGTTATTCTTATGGAGACTTTAAGAATTTTACTGATTTAATAGAGGCTCAAATAGGATGGGAATTTGTGGATAAAGCTGATACTAATACTTATATAATTGTTGATGACCCTCAAGTTCCAGGTAAGTATTATCATATTTATGGAAATTATATGTCTGGTATGAAAATGTCGGAAATATATCAAAATGAATTCTTCGATAAATTTAAAAGAAATATGGCTTTTGATGAAGTTGGATTAAGAATGTATTTAGCTGATCTATATGATGGTAAAACTAAAAGTAATAGGTAAATTTTTGTGAGTCCATGTTGTATTTGATAGGTATAAAGAATATTATAAATAGTATTATTGATAAGATTGTAGTTTTATTTGTAATAAATAGTGGATGGCCTAAAAATAAAAGAAAATTTATACAATATATATTCTTTATATAGAGGGTTTATACAATAAATGCTAACTATAATGTATAAATTTTTTATATGGCTCCTTCTAAGCTGTGGGCTGGAGGTTCGAATCTATCATGGCTCTCAAAAGAAATAAGCGGATAGCTCGTAATGAGCTATCCGCTTTTTACATTGACTTAAGAGGCGATTAAATAATTGTAGTCTATAGAGTTACTTCATTAATATATTTTTACAGTATACTTTATTTTAAATGGGGAATTCTCTTGTATTTTGTGAATATTGTATTGAAATAGTTAATTATTATGTATTTTTCTTGTTATAATGGTAGATGTAATGGGTATTTAATTATGGGGAGGAAAAATGATGAAGATTAGTGAGATTTTTAATTTAAAAAAGAGTCAATTTGAATTAGATTTTGTTGATATTGATCCAGAAGTAGATACGCCTTTATTTTTAGATCCTTATTTTATTTCAAAATCGGATACTGAATTTGGGAGAGCTGCATATTTTTTATTAAATGATTTCTTTTCAACTTTGTTATCATCACTAAATAATGGGAATATAGCACGAGCCCAGGAGTTATTTAGCTATTTGGGGGAAAATAATGAGCTATGTCTTGGGTTGTCTAGGGGGACTCCATCGGGAAAAGGTATGGGACCTAAGGATTCTGAGAGAATTTTTAAAGAACTTCTTAATAGTAAAGCTTTATATTCGGGATTATTAAGCGATATAGAAGATTTTAGACTTTTTGTTCGAAATGTTGATCGAGATAAAATTTCTGACATGACTGGCAATATTATTAAGTCTTTATTATTACAATATACACAGGATCAATGTGAGCTATTAGGGATACCTCTGATTGATGGTGTACCTACAGGATACTATTGGGACTCAAATACTCACTCTTGGGAGAATAGATATGGCAAATCATTAATTTGTTATGACAGGAAGATTTTATTAGTACCGAAACGCTTTGTTTCATATTCTAATGAATATTGTTCAGAAAAATATCTGAGAAATTTTGCACTTAACTTTTTACAGAATGAGCATTTACGTTTGAATACACATTTAGTAGAGACTAGAAAGGATGGTACTCCTTTTGTTACTAAAAAAAGTATTGAAGAAGAGGAACACATTAGTGATAAAAAGGATTGGTTGGTTGATTTCACCTCTCGCCACAGAGAAGTATTTGCTGATTTTAAAGAAAATGCTATAAAGGCAATGAAACCTGTTTCAAATGAAGAGCTTACAGATATAAAGCTTTCGGATATATGTTTATATCTTTCTAATGTATTGGAAGAATTACCCACAGGCACTAATTATGCAAGTACTTATCAGCATATTGTATTAGGTATTTTAGAATTGCTGTTATATCCAGATATCACATATCCTAAATTAGAATATAAAATTCATGATGGTCGTAAACGCATTGATATTACATTTGATAATTGTGCAGAGACAGGATTCTTTTATCGTTTGAAAACGACATATGGTATTTCAGCACCTATAATAATGATTGAATGTAAGAATTATTCTAATGATATTCAAAACCCTGAAATTGATCAGCTTATAGGCAGATTTAGTGCTAGAAGAGGCATGTTTGGAATATCTACATCAAGAAAATTTGAAAATAAACAACTAATTCTTAAACGCTGCCAAGATACTTACATGGATTCAGGTAATGTTATTTTTCCTATAGAAGATGCAGATTTTATTACTTTATTAAATACTTATCCTGTGGAGGGGAGAACCTGTGTTGAGCGATATTTACAAGAGCTTTTTAGAACAATCGTTATCAACTAGCTTTTAGCAGTTTAGTATGGAATAAAATATAATAAAAATAGTTTTTGTGTAAAATATTCATAATATATACTATATAAAACAAAGAAAATTATGGGTGGATACTATATATAGTATGTAATAAAACTATTAATTCTTCTAAGCCGTGGGTCGGGGGTTCGAATCCCTCCTGGATCACCAAAGAAAAAAGCGGATAGCTCGTAATGAGCTATCCGCTTTTTTGTGTTTTATATGTATTAGTTTCCCTAAAAGACAGAAAAAACTTATTTATGCTATAATATTGAAAATGAATAAAAGGTGAAGTGCGATTGTTTGATATTATAAGGGAGATTTTAATGAAAAATATAGAGGGTATGTTTAAGTCAATAAAACTTAAAGAACGTAAACAAGATGAAAAATGCTATTTTGATCCTATTCGCTATTTTTTAGTTCAGAAAACACCAGAAGAAGAAGTCCGCCAAAAAACGATTATATTTTTACAAAATAAGCTTGGTGTACCAATAGAACGCATTCGTGTAGAAGAGCCTATGTGCCATGTGAAGAAGGGGTTGAGAGGTAGAGCTGATATTGTTGTTTATCGAGATGATAAACAAGAAGAAGCGTTAATGGTAATTGAGTGTAAAGCTCCTTATATTGATGTTGACTGTAATATAGTTTTAGATCAAGCTGTAAGATATCGGAACATTCTTGGTGCAGAGTATATTATGCTTGTTAATGGTGTAAATGCTGTAGTATATCAATTTAAAAATGGAAAACATAAAGAAATAGATAAAGTCCCTTCGTATCAAGAACTTCTAAAATCAAAAGTAAAGGTTGTTAAGCAAAGTCAAGATAAACCTTATACATTTGAGGATATTAAATCTAAAAGGTTACAAAATAATTTTTTGGATATGGGATATATTGGTGAGGATAGTCCTAAAGAAAATTATGAATTTTACCTTAATCTTTTGAATCTATTATTATTAAAGAAGATTTCATCCTCAAATATTTTAAATAGGATAGGTGTAATAGAAGATTGTTTTAGGGGATTTACTTTTTTGGAAATCGTGGTGGCGGAACGTATCAAACTTGGACGCGCTTATTTATCGCTCAGGACCATGAAGGCAAAGATCAAGTATTAGGTATCAGTATATGTGCTACAGCACATACAGAAAATGATCCCCATTGGGGGACTAGCATTGGTAGGACTCAATTAAATATATCTATAACGAATAAAGAAACTAGACATCATTCATTACAGCTGAATTTAGATCAATTTTGTAAGTTTGGTATCGATACTAATATGGTGGAAATTACACACAATGGTTCTATAACAAGAGGACGAGATGGAGCATTACCTAGAAAAGAACTAATTGCTTATGTCCAAAAAAGAGCACCTGAACTTGTTAAAGATAATAAAATACATTTAGGTTGTCTTGATAGTTCCCACTTATTAGAGTGGCGAAATCCTAATGTGCAATCCTTTATAAGAAGTTTATTACGTTATGCCGTGCTTCGCGATGGGTTTAGAGCCGAGTATAAAAAATAAAAATATATTCTATTAATTAAAAGACCATTCATCGAATGGTCTTTTTGTTTTTTATATAAATAACTCAAAAGTTCAAATTTTATGATCTTCTATAAAGCCAGTATTTATCTATATTTTTGCCTTCAAAATATATTGATTAAATAAAAAGTCAAAAAATAATCAAAAATTTCCTTTTTGACTTATTGACTTTTTGACTTTATCGGGTTATTATTATGTCACAGGGTTAAGAAACCCAGTAAAAATAGTATTAGTCAAATAGTTAAACTCAATGATGTATGAGGGGGTAATATATATGAACAACAACTTTAATAATTTTGGTAATGAATTTAGCAGCATGAATGATTTGTTTAATCAATTGATGGGTAACATGGGTGGTTATTCCACAGAAAACCGTCGTTATAAAATTAATGGTCGTGAAGTGACTCCAGAAGAGTTTGCTTTCTATCGTCAAACTGGTCGTTTACCTTCTAATGAAGAAATGCAAGCTGCTCAAGCTGCACAACAAGGTAAAATGAAACAAGATGGTATCCTTGCTAAGTTAGGTACAAACTTAACTCAACAAGCTCGTGATGGTAAACTCGATCCTGTTATTGGCCGTAATAAAGAAATCCAAGAAACAGCAGAAATCTTAGCACGTCGTACTAAAAACAATCCTGTACTCGTAGGTGATGCAGGTGTTGGTAAAACAGCTGTCGTAGAAGGCTTAGCACAAGCTATCGTCAATGGCGATGTTCCTGCAGCTATTAAAAATAAAGAAATCATTTCCATCGATATTTCCGGTTTGGAAGCTGGTACTCAATATCGTGGTTCCTTCGAAGAAAATATCCAAAACCTTATCAAAGAGGTTAAGGCTGCTGGTAACATTATCTTGTTCTTCGACGAAATCCACCAAATCTTAGGTGCTGGTTCCACTGGTGACGGTCAAGGCTCCAAAGGTTTAGCAGATATCATAAAACCAGCTCTTTCTCGTGGTGAATTATCCGTAATCGGTGCTACAACACAAGATGAATACCGTAATACAATTATGAAAAACGCTGCTTTGGCTCGTCGTTTCAATGAAGTAAAAGTAAACGCACCATCTGCAGAGGATACTTTCAAAATCTTGCAAGGTATTCGTCCATTATACGAAGCACATCATAATATTGAATTACCTGATGCTGTGTTGAAAGCAGCGGTAGATTATTCCGTACAATACATTCCTCAACGCAGTTTGCCAGATAAAGCAATCGACTTGATCGACGTAACTGCAGCGCACTTGGCATCCCAACATCCTGTAACTGATATTAAAACATTAGAAGCAGATATTGCGGATGCAAAAGCAAAACAAGAGGAATATGCTCAAAAAGAAGATTATGAATCTGCTATCAATGAAAAAATGCGTATTCAAAAATTACAAGAGGAAATCGACAAACACACTGATAACCAAAAGGTAGTGGCTAAGGTTAATGATGTAGCGGAAGCCGTTGAAAGAATGACTGGTATCCCTGTATCTCAAATGGGCGCGTCTGATATTGAACGCTTGAAAGACATGAAATCTCGTTTGGAAGCAAATGTTATCGGTCAAGATAAAGCTGTAGAGGCTGTATCTCGCGCTATCCGCCGTAACCGCGCGGGCTTTGACGAAGGCAACCGTCCAATTGGTAGCTTCTTGTTCGTAGGTCCTACTGGTGTAGGCAAAACTGAATTGGCTAAACAATTGGCTATTGATATGTTCGGTAATAAAGATGCTATCATCCGCCTTGATATGTCCGAGTACAGCGATCGCACAGCTGTATCCAAATTGATTGGTGCTACAGCAGGTTATGTAGGCTACGAAGATAATTCTAATACATTGACTGAACGTGTTCGTCGTAATCCATATTCCATCGTTCTTTTCGATGAAATTGAAAAAGCAGATCCTCAAGTTATTACATTGCTTTTACAAGTATTGGATGACGGTCGCTTGACAGATGGTCAAGGAAACACAGTAAACTTCAAAAATACTGTTATCATTGCTACATCTAATGCAGGCTTTGGCTATGGTCAAGATAATGACGATGAAAATAAAGTCGATGTAATGGACCGTATTGCTCCATTCTTCCGTCCAGAATTCTTGAACCGTTTCAACGGTGTTATTGAATTCAACCACTTAAGCAAAGACGATTTGAAAAAAATCGTAGATCTAATGTTGGCTCAAGTTAATAAAACATTAGCTAAGAAAGGTATTACTTTAGATGTAACTGAAGAAGCTAAAGGCTTATTGATGGAACAAGGTTATGATAAAGCTATGGGCGCTCGTCCATTACGTCGTGTTATCGAATCTGAAATCCGCGATAATGTAACTGACTTCTACTTGGATCACATCGATGCTAAACACTTGCTTGCTGATGTAAAGGATGGTCACATCGTTATTTCTGAAAAAGTAGCAGATGATTCCGTGAAAGCAGAAGAAGATAATAAAACTACAGAAGAAAATAAAAATACAGAAGAAACTAAAACAACAGAAGATGCTAAATAATATTTGAATCTGCTAGTTGTAAAAAGCACTCGATAAAAAATCGGGTGCTTTTTGTTTATATAAAATAATTTTCTGATAGTGATAAATATCATTTGTATATATACGTAGAATTTAGTATAATTTTGTCAATAATGATATTAATTCTATAGAATTTAAAAGTTTCATGAAGTGGAGAGGAGAGTGTGTATGTCACATTATATAGATTTAAACAGTGATTTAGGCGAAAGTTTTGGTAATTATACATTAGGTATGGATAGCGAAGTCTTAAATCACGTTACCAGTGCTAATGTCGCCTGTGGGTGGCATGCTGGAGATCCTCTTATTATGGAAGCTACAGTACGCATGTGTAAGGAGAAGGGCGTAGCTGTAGGGGCACATCCTGGCTATCCTGATTTGATGGGCTTTGGGCGCCGTGCCATGGCAGTAAATCCCGGTGAAGCAAAGGCGTATATGATATATCAGTTAGGTGCATTGCAAGCCTTTTGTGATAGTTATGGTGTTACATTACAGCATATGAAGTTACATGGTGCTTTTTATAATACGGCCTGTGTAACACCTGCGTTGGCTGATGCCGTGCTAGATGGCTTACAAGCGGTGAATCCTAACATTGCAGCTATGGTCTTGAGCGGTAGCTATATTGCTAAAGAGGCGGAACGCCGAGGTATCCCTGTGATTCAAGAGGTCTTTGCAGATCGTGGTTATACCGATGAAGGTACGCTCGTACCTCGTACTGAGCCTGGTGCTTTTATCAAAGATCCTCAAGAGGCTCTTGAACGAGTTCTTATGATGGTTAAAGAAGGTAAAGTAGTAACCAATACGGGTAATACCATAGATATTGTGGCAGACTCTATCTGTGTTCATGGTGATAATCCAGAAGCAATCGCTTTCACAAAGTATATTCGTGAAGGCCTTGCAAAAGCGGGCGTAACGGTTGCTAATTTCCAAGATCGGAAAAAATAAGTATTGTATAAAGTATTAGTTCTATGTGGAGGTTCTTATGAAACCAATTACAGGTAAAGCTAGTTTCTCTGTCCTGTTAGGGGCAGCATTCTTGATGGCCACGTCCTCTATTGGACCGGGCTTTATGTTACAAACAGCGGCGTTTACAAATGAGCTGAAAGCAGATTTTGCATTTGCCATTGTTGTATCTGTTATTTTCTCTATTATTGCACAGCTTAATGTATGGACTATCATTGGCGTATCCCAAATGCGCGGTCAAGATATTGCAAATAAAGTATTGCCAGGCCTAGGTTATTTTGTGGCATTTTTGATTTCCCTTGGGGGCCTAGCTTTCAATATTGGCAATATCGGTGGTGCATCAATGGGTCTCAATATTATTTTTGGTGTTGATACGACTACAGGGGCGGCCATTAGCGGTATTTTAGGTATTTTACTATTTACGTCTAAGAAAATGGGCGGTGTATTAGATAACACGGCAAAAATACTCGGCACAGTTATGCTTGTTCTCATCGGTTACGTAGCCTTTTCTACGAATCCACCTGTTGCTGAGGCTGCTACTCACGCCTTTGTTCCTACTAATTATCCTTGGCTTGCAACGATTACCCTCATCGGCGGTACTGTAGGTGGTTATATTACCTTCTCCGGTGGTCACCGTCTTATCGATGCTGGTATTACAGGTCAAGAGCACTTGAAAGATGTACGCCGTGCAGCGATTATGGGTATGTCTGTAGATGCCTTAGTTCGCGTGTTATTATTCTTAGCAGTTCTTGGTGTTGTGTCCATGGGCTTTGTACTTGACCCTAAAGATCCAGCGGGCTCTGCATTCCTTCTAGGTGCTGGTGAAATTGGTCATAAATTATTCGGTATCGTATTCTTCTGTGCGGCCTTAACCTCTGTAGTAGGGGCTGCCTACACATCTGTTTCCTTCTTGAAAACACTATTTAAAGTAGTAGAAAAAAATGAAAAATTAACTATTATGGCCTTCATCTTTATTTCTACTTGTATCTTAATCTTTATCGGAAAACCAGCATCTCTATTGATTTTGGCAGGCTCTGTAAATGGTTTAATTTTGCCTGTTACATTGGCGGTTATGCTCTTTGCAACACATAAATCTGAAATCGTAGGGGCCTACAAACACAATAAATTGTTATATTACACAGGTTGGATTGTAGTGCTTGTAACATCTTATATCGGTGTAACATCTTTGAAAGGCATTGCGAAACTTCTAGGTTAATTTAATATCTGTGAAAGCACCATTATGTTCATCTCGAATATAATGGTCCTTTCAGGTTATACAGGGAGGTACATATGAAGCCTACAATTTCACCTGTAGGTGATCGGGCTATCTCTATTGATTTTGGTCAAGTAATCGATCCAACAATTAATCGACATATTCGACAAACTATAGAGCGAATTAAAGAGCTTCAGCTCGAAGGAATTATTGAACTAGTTCCGACTTACTGCGCATTGCTAGTAGAATATGATGCAATGCTATATTCTTATTCTGAAATTTGTAACATTATTGAGCCCACATTAGAAGAAGGTATGACTAATACGACAAATGAACTGGTCACAGTTGTTGAAGTACCTACCGTATATGGTGGCGAATTTGGTCCCGATCTTAGTTTTGTAGCATCTCACAATCACTTAAGCGAGGATGAAGTTATATCTATTCATAGTGGAACTGATTATTTAGTATATATGCTAGGCTTTATTCCTGGCTTTACCTATTTAGGTGGCATGGATCCACGTATAGCGACGCCTCGTTTATCATCTCCTAGAACATTGATTCCAGCCGGCTCTGTAGGAATTGCAGGGGAACAGACTGGTACCTATCCATCTGATTCTCCAGGGGGCTGGCAAATCATTGGTCGCACGCCAGTGACCATGTATGATATGTCAAAGGCACAAGCTGCATTATTAAAAGCAGGTGACTATGTGCGTTATGTACCTATTGATGAAAGTGAATTCCATCGCATCAAAGCGTTAGGTACTGATTATGTCCCTGTTATACGTGAAGTAGAGGTAGGTGATTTACGTGGCGTTAAATAAGTTTGAAAATACTGTCATCCACGTAGATGCACCAGGTATGTATACGACTATACAAGATATAGGCCGCGTGGGGTACCAACAATATGGTATGCCTGTTGCAGGACCTATGGATAGTGAAAGCTATCTATTAGGGCAAGCGCTCGTAGGTAATGTTGAGCCTGTAGGGGCCTTAGAATGTACGGTGTTACCGCCAACATTAACTGTAAAAGGCACATGTATTGTTGCTTTCACCGGGGCGGATATGCAACCTACTATCAACAATGTAGTAGTGCCTAGATATATTCCCTTTGTGTGTCACGAAGGGGATGTTATATCTGGTGGATTTAGCCAATGTGGGGTGCGCATGTATATTGCGTTCTCCGGTGGTATCGATGTGCCTGAGATTAATGGTAGTGTCTCTACTCATACAAAGGCAAAAATTGGAGGACTAGAAGGTAGACATTTGCAAGCTGGTGATGAGTTTGGCATAAAACCTTTCACGCCTAAAGAAATCCATATATGCGAGTATCGTGGAGAAGGACATAATTTGTTCAATACAGTCTTGTATAACCGAGGCGGCCGTGAATGTCATGAACCGTTACGCGTTGTTCTTGGCGATCAAGCTAGATATTTTACTGAAAAAGGGATTAAAACCTTTGGTACTGAACTCTATACCTTAACGATGCAATGTGACCGCATGGGCTTCCGATTAGATGGACCTGAAATTGAACACGTAGACAGTGCAGATATCATTTCTGACGGTGCTGTATTTGGTTCTATTCAAGTTCCATCCGATGGCAACCCTATTGTCCTTATGGCGGATCGTCAAACGACAGGTGGTTATACCAAGATTGGTACAATCATTACTGCCGATTTACCTCGGCTTAGTCAACTGCCGGTAGGGGATGGGATTAGCTTTAATCTTGTATCAATTGAGGAAGCTCAAAGTATATACAGAGCATATATAGATCGTTTACATAAGCGGATTAAATTAGCACATGAACAAAGTATTTATGTGTTTAAGGTAAGGAATAAAATTTAAAAGTTTATATAAATTTAATGAAGTGAACACCTCTGTAATGAAGATGTACGGCTTGAGCTGTACTATTCAGTTGTAGAGGTGTTTTTCTATGCCTCCAATCATATAAACGTGGTTTAAAAAGTTAATTATGAGTTTATATTCATTTTAGAACTTTATTTATGGTGTAAAAATGACACATTTATGGTAAAATTTTGACATAAGTCATAAAAAAATCCGCATAATTGCAGTATTTGCATAGGTTATTATTTTTATGAAAGTTTAATGAAAACACTTGCAACTGTATCGAAGATTTTGATATACTAACTATATCGAAAAAGTTAAAAGTCAATTATGACTAACACATTATAGTAAATATATAGAGAGATTATAAGAAGGTTTATAGGAGAAAAAGGAGAAAAGAAGGATGAACAAAATTTTTAAGGTGGTTTGGAGCAAATCCAAAGAATGCTACGTAGTAGTATCTGAATTCGCTAAAAACAATAGCGGTAAAAAGAAAATCGTAGTAGCTGGTATCTTTGCAGCATTGGCTATGACTAATGCTAATGTGGCATTGGCTGTAAATGATGTGCCTACCGGAGCTGATGCAACTGCAGTTGCATTTGGTAGTGGTGCTACTGTTACAGGTGCAAATGCAGTTGGTTTAGGTACTGGTGTTAGTGTTACAGGTGCCAATGCAGTCGGTTTAGGTATCAGTGCTAGTGTTACAGGTGCTAATGCAGTCGGTTTAGGTAGCAGTGCTAGTGTTACAGGTGCTAATGCAGTCGGTTTAGGTAGCAATGCTAGTGTTACAGGTGTAAATGCAATTGGTTTAGGTACAAATGTAAAAGCTACTCTTAGTGATGTTGTTGCAATTGGTACTGCTGCAAAAGTAGAGTCTGCTAGTGGTGGGGTTGCTATTGGTCAAAATGCTTATTCAAAAGCTCGATATAGTAATACACCAAGTGTTGCTGTAGGTAAAAATTCAATTGCAAATGGTGGTACTGCGGTTGCTCTTGGTACTGGTGCGACGGTAAACGAAGCTGGTGCTTCATATTCACAAGGTATTGCCATTGGTGGTGGTGCATTACCGGGGCAAGGGGCGGTTGTTGTAGGGGACCAAGCCATTGCTATTGGTGGTAATACAAAGGCTCTTGGTCACTCCTCTATTGTTATTGGCGGTGACGATGCTGATAGAATGACGTCTACTAGAGCAGTTTATACTGATATTACAACAGGTAAACCTGCTGTCGCTACTGTTTCTGCTGCTGTTAAAGCTTTAACAGGCTATGAAATTAAATATAGAGATTATAATAATGCTACAGCGGACCATATCGGTATCACAGTGGGCACTAAGGGTCAATCTGGTAATGCTGGCATTGCTATTGGTACGGGCGCTGACTCTAAAAATCGTATTGCTGGCTCTCTGACAGGTGTTAATACAAGTGCTGCCGATAATGATTCTGTAACAAATGCCATCGCTATTGGTACAGGTGCGAAAGCAAATCGTGATAACTCTGTTGCTTTAGGTGGTGGTTCTACTACAGATAAGCCAGGTACTAAACAAACTAGCTATACATTGCCAACAGGTGTTACTGCAAAATGGTCTGGTGGTGAATCAACTTTAGAAGGTGACGTTGTTTCCTTCGGTTCTGCAGGTTTTGAGCGTCAGTTAAAAAACGTAGCTCCTGGTGAAGTAAGTGCTACTTCTACAGATGCGATCAATGGTTCTCAGTTAGCTGCTATCGCAGATCAAATTGCACATAAATATGTATCTATTACTTCTGATGTAGTACCTAATAAAGATAACACTGGTGCAAAGGCTGATGAGTCTATTGCTATTGGTCCTAATGCATCTACAGATAAGGCTGCAACAAGCTCTGTAGCTATTGGTGATGGTGCAAGTGCGACGGTTACTAATGGTGTTGCGATTGGTTCTAAATCTGTGGCAAGTACTGCAGCAGGTGTAGCTGGCTATAATGTAAATACGGATCGTACTGATAAATATGCTGGTTTAAGTGGTGCTACCTTAACATCTACATTAGGTGGCGTTGCGGTAGGTACAACAGGTCAAACTCGCCAAATTAACTATGTAGCTGCTGGTACAGCTGATACAGATGCTGTTAACGTAGCACAATTGAAGAGCGTTAACCTTGCTTTCACAGGTGACACTGGTTCTGGCGACGTAAACCTTGCTAACAGCAAATTGGCAGTAAATGGTGATAATACATACATCGAAACTAAAGCTAATGGTAAGAAAATTACAATTGCTGGTAAAAAGCAAGATATTACTGTAACTAACGGCGTTGCTACGGCAACTGCTGGCATGGCGGATGCTAAAAATGTAGCTGATGCAATTAATCAAGCAGTTGCTAATAGCTCTTCTAGCTGGAAATTATCTGCTAATGGTGAAGCAACAACTGCAACAGTTGAAAAAGGTAATACAGTAGACTTCTCTGGTGACGATAATGTGACTGTTGCAAGAAATGATAAAAACATTTCTGTATCCTTGAAGAAAGATCTTACTGGCTTGAACAGTGCATCTTTCAACAATGCTGCAGGTAATCCAACTGTAAAAATTGATGGCGACAAAGGTATCAATGCTGGCAACATGAAAGTTACTAACGTAGCTGATGGCGTAGATGATAAAGATGCTGTTAATGTATCTCAATTGAAGAAAACAGACGATAAAGCAGAAGCTAACAAAGCTGCTATTGCTCGTAAAATTTCCTTAGATGGTAACACTGGTTCCACTACTGAAAAATCTTTGAGCACAGGCGATGTGAAATTCAAAATCAAAGGTGAAGACGGTATCACAACAGCAGCTGCTGGCGATGATGTAACTGTTAAACTTGATACAGATACTAAAAATAAAATCGATAACGCTGCTAACAAAGATTTGAGCAACTTGACTCCAGCTGGTGAGCAAGAAGTTAAAGATTTGGCTGCTTGGAATGTAGTAGCTAATAGCGAAACTGCTGAAAAAGTAAAAGGTGGCGACACAGTTAAGTTTATCGATGGTGATAACGTTGAAATCACTCAAGCAGGTAAAGATTTCACAATCTCCACTAAAAAAGATGTAACATTCGATAATGTAACTGCTAACCAAGCTATTACAGCTCCTAAAGTAAAAGCTACAACTGGTGTTGAAACACCTCAAGTTACTGGCTTGACTAATAAAACTTGGGTTCCAGGTCAAACACAACCAGTATCTGGTCGTGCAGCGACTGAAGATCAATTGAAAGCTGTAGATGATCAAGTAGCAGCAAATAAAGATAACATCACTAAAAATGCTGGCGATATTAAAACAAATAAAGATAATATCGACAAAAATACAACAGCAATCGCTCGTAAAATCTCCTTGGGTGGTAACACTGGTTCTACAGATGAAAAATCCTTGAGCACAGGTGATGTGAAATTCAATGTTAAAGGTGAAAATGGTCTTACTACTGTTGCTAATGGCGACGATGTAACTGTTAAACTTGATGATGCTACTAAGGACAAAATCGACAACGCTGCTAACAAAGATTTGAGCAACTTGACTCCAGCTGGTGAGCAACAAGTTAAAGATTTAGCTGCTTGGAATGTAGTTGCTAATAATGGCACTGCTGAAAAGGTTCAAGGTGGCGATACAGTTAAATTCATCAATGGTGATAACATTGATATT
>ERZ772961.451-NODE-451-length-16994-cov-9.630025_pt1 | contig 16994 bp, 15 predicted proteins | sample MGYA00580677_ERZ772961 | MGnify/ENA primary metagenome ERZ772961 (study PRJEB29015, sample SAMEA2738088) | human oral metagenome | biome: human oral; feature: human-associated habitat; material: saliva | place: China | collected 2227 ... | reverse complement strand
CGTTGCAGCCCATCGCGTTGGTGGACAGGAAGAACACGTTGCCGTAGCCGCCGGTCGCCAGGACCACCGCGTCAGCGATGAAGGTCTCGAGCTTGCCGGTGGACATGTCGCGGGCGATGATGCCGCGTGCCTTGCCCTCGTCGACGATGAGTTCGACCATCTCGTGACGCGAGTGCTCGGTGACGGTACCCGCAGCGACCTGACGCTCCAGCGCCTGGTAGGCCCCGATCAGGAGCTGCTGACCTGTCTGGCCACGCGCGTAGAACGTACGGGACACCTGGACACCACCGAAGGAGCGGTTGTCGAGGAGGCCACCATACTCGCGGGCGAAGGGGACGCCCTGCGCGACGCACTGATCGATGATGTTGGCGCTGACCTCGGCGAGGCGATAGACGTTGTCCTCGCGGGCGCGGTAGTCACCACCCTTAACCGTGTCGTAGAAGAGACGGTAGACGGAGTCGTTGTCGTTGCGGTAGTTCTTCGCGGCGTTGATACCACCCTGCGCGGCGATGGAGTGCGCGCGGCGGGCGGAGTCCTGGTAGAAGAAGCAGTCGACGTTGTAGCCCATTTCGCCAAGCGAGGCGGCAGCAGCGCCACCCGCCAGGCCGGAACCGACGATGATGACGCGCAGCTTACGGCGGTTCGCCGGGTTCACGAGGGCTGCCTCGAACTGACGTCGTGCCCAGCGCTCGGAGATCGGGACGTCGTGGGGAGCCTTCGTGTCGGCGATCTTCTCGCCTTCACGGTAGAGGCCGTGGATGAGTGTATCGGTCATGATTGCGTGCCCTTCCTCAGTGGATCAAGCCGGTGACGATGGCGACGGGCGGGGCCATGAACATCACGAAGATGACCAGACCGACCAAGCCCGAGAGGACAACCAGAGGCTTGCGGGTGGCAGGACGCACCCAGCCGAGCGACTGGAACATGGACCAGAAGCCGTGAGAGACGTGGATGCACGCGCAGCCGACGAACACGGCGTAGAGGATCACGAGGACCGGCGACTGGAAGGACGCGATCATGCGGTCGTAAGGAGTGGCGACGTCAGCGCCGAAATTGGCGACCTTCGCAGGCAGGCTCACAGTGGTGAAGTGAGCGATGTGGAAGATCAGGATCAGCAGGATAAGGACACCGCTCATACGCATGGTGCGGGCCGCGTAGGAGTCCGTGACGGACTTCTTCACGACGTAGCGGGTGGAGCGAGCGCGACGCGAACGCTTCCAGGTGTAGGCAGCGGCCCACAGGTGGATGATGAGCATCAGCGCCATGGCGGCGCGGAAAACCCAGATGAATCCGCCGTGCGGGAAGATCGGCACGAAAGCCTCTTCATGCAGCCAGTGCGCGTAGTCGTTGTAGACCTCCGCGCCCAGGAACATCTTGAGGTTGCCGTAGGAGTGGAACAGCAAGAAGAAAACGAAAACGAAGCCCGAGACGGCCATCAGCTGCTTAATAAAGACGCTGGTGGTCCACGCGCGGCGCTTCTTCGTTGCGACATTTTGAGTGGCCATGGATTGAGCATATCGACGCTTTTCGTCCGCCTCGTAGGACTATGGCACGAGGCGATGCGCCGCTCTTGTCAACACGGTGTCATTTTCGGCTGTTTTCCGCGGTTCTTCCACGCTCCTTGACCCACAATTGCAATGAAAACACCTAGGACTATCGGCCTCATAAACAGGGGTCTGAAAGCACGAATTTTGATACACTGACCGTACCTATTTGGTGGTGGTCGTCGCATCTCCTCAGATCAGGGGCGCCCTCATCTCGACTGCCTCCTCGACGGGGTTGCGGAAATAGCGTGGCCTGCGCCCGATCTCGACGAATCCACGCGACTTGTAAAGCGCGATGGCACCCTCGTTGGAGGAGCGCACGTCGAGGAAGATCTCACGTGCCCCGGCCTCGTGGGACCAGGCCATAAGCGCGTCAAGGATGGCTGCTCCGACGCCTGCACCCCGCGCGTGGGCGCGCACGCCGATCGTCATGACGTCGGCTTGGTCACCACCGACCTTGGCACCGCCGTAGCCGATGACGTCGCCGGAACCATCCGTCGCGATCCAGTAGCGCGAGGCCGGGGAGGAGAGCTCCTCGGCGATCATGAAGGGCGTCCACGGGTCTTCTGAAAAAACCTCGGCCTCGAGTGCAGTGACAAGGTCGAGGTCACCCGGACCTGCGACGCGCAGCTGGGGACTCATAGGCGCGCGGTGGGCTGGCCGTGGATGTCGGGGCGGCGCAGGTAGAGGGGGTCGGGGCGCAGTCGCTCATCCTCGCCGCGGGCCAGTCGCGTGGCGACGATGCGGCTCATGACGGCGGGGTCCAGCTCGACCTGGGGGCCGAGGTCGGCGCGCGCGAGAGCGGACGCGGAGTGCGCGGGGACGGGTGCTCCGGCGACAACGAGGCCGGGGGCTTGTCGCATAGCGCCAAGCAGGGAGGAGACGTCCCCGACTTCGAGGCGTCCTTCAAGGGCGACGTCGTCGGGTCCAGCAGCCACAAAGGCCCCCCAGTAGAGTTCGCGGCGACGCGCGTCGGCGATCGCGTAGACGCGGGTGTCGGGGGCGAGCAGGTCGAGGCCCTGGCGGGCGATGACGTCAAGGGCAGAGACGCCGTAGGCGGGCACGCTTGCGACCCGGGCGAGGACGCGCGCGGAGACGAGGCCGGAGCGCAGCCCGGTGAAGGGGGCGGGCCCGGTGCCCACGAGCACGCGATCAATCCCAGCATCGGCCAGGGTGGAGGGCAGGCCGGCATCACCGAGGGCCTCGCGGACCAGCGGCGTGATGGATTCGGCGTGGTGTCGCCCGGAGTCGTTGTGGGCGCGGCCAATGACCCGACCGTTGTCGATGATCGCGACGACGGTGGCTGCTTGGGTGTCCAGGGCTATCTCTCGCACGGTGTGATCCTACTCGTCGGTCGCGGACTCGTCGCCCTCAGGGGCATCCTGGTCGATGCGCGTTCCCCCGTGGGCGGCGACGATGTCCTCGAGGACGCCGTCCCAGCGGTGCCCGTGGGCGCGCAAGACGATGTGGCGGCGGCCGTCGTCCATGTGTTCCAGGTCGATGACGTCCCCGTCGCGCTGCGCCTGCCCTCCCGAGGCGCGCCGCACCTCGATAGCGAGGCGCTCCTCACTCATGGCTTCGGTCTTGCCGTCGCCCCATTCGACGACGGTGACGGCCTCGTCGAGGGAGGAATCCAGGTCAAGGGTCTCCAGGTCGTTGAGGTCGGTAATGCGGTAGGCATCCGCATGGATGAGGTCAGGGCCACCGCCGAGGTTCGGGTGGACGCGGGCGACGATGAATGTCGGGGAGGCGACGCGGCCACGTACGCCCATGCCCACACCGATACCCTGCGTGAGGGTAGTCTTGCCGGCACCGAGTCCGCCGGAGAGCATGACGAGGTCGCCGGCGGCCAGGACGCGACCAAGGTCCTCACCCAGCGCGCGGGTCTGGTCGGCATCGCTGGTTTCGATAGCGTAGGAGGCGATGGGCTGGGTCATGAGGGGGTCCCGTCAGTCGCGTCGACATCACCGATGTAGGCGCGCGGGATGTGTGCGCCCAGGTTGGTGACGATTTCGTAGTTGATGGTGTTCGCGGCGCGCGCCCAGTCGTCGGCCATAAGGGATGTGTCAGCGCCGAAGAGCACGGCGAGGTCACCGACTGCTGCGGGTGCCTGTCCGCTGCGCGCGGTCGGGGTATCCGCCTCGCCGTCGGCAGGCCCCAGGTCGACCATGAATTGGTCCATGCACACGCGCCCGATCTGGGGCGCGTCGAGAGGACCAGAAGCGGTGTGGACGGTGACACGGGCGTGATTGGAGGCGGCGCGCAGAATGCCGTCACCGTAGCCGAGGGGGACCAGACCGATCCACCGGCGCGTGGGTGCAATCCACGTTCCCCCGTACGAGGCCGGGGTCCCCTCCTCGATCACCTTGACCGAGGTGAGAGGCGCGGTCAGCGTCAGGGCGGGAACCAGGCCGAGTTCAGACGAGGACGCGACGGCGGGGTCGGGACTCAGACCATAGAGGCCGATGCCCGCGCGGACCATATCGTAGTGCGTCTCGGGGTGCCATAGGATCCCGGAGGTGGCGGCCAGGTGACGGATGCGCGGCGTGATACCCGCGTCGGCCAGGATTGCCAGGCCCTCCTCGAAGATGCGCACGTGGTTTGCGGTCGATGCGTTGCCCGCCTCGGTGGGGTCGTCGGCGCGCGACAAATGGCTCCATGCGCCCACGACGTCGACGAGTCCCTCGTCGACCGCCATGCGCAGGGCCGAGGCCAGGGCGGGCAGGTCCGCCAGGGTCGAACCCGCGCGGGACATGCCGGTATCAATCTTGACGTGGACGCGCGCGGGGCGACCCACCTGCCGGGCGGCGGCGCAGATGTCAGCGAGCACCCACGTCCAGGACACGGACACGTCGATATCGGACTCGATAGCCGCAGCGAAGTCGGAGGAGGAGGTGGAAATCCACGCGAGGAGAGGGGCGTCGGCGCGCGCAACCCCGGCCTCGTCGAGGCCTTTGCGCAGCATGAACGCTTCGGCCAGCTGCGCGACCCCCAGCCAGTCGGCACCGCCCTCCAGGGCCGCGAGCGCGACGGGGACCAGGCCGTGGCCGTAGGCGTTGGCCTTGACGGTCGCGAGCTGGAGCGCGTCGGGGGCGGCGGCGCGCAGGACGCCCAGGTTATGACGGATAGCGGCCAGGTCGACGACCGCGCGTGACGGGTAATCCCGTCCTTGACCGTGTTCGTTCGTGAAAGTCACTCCCCTATTATCTCACGCAGGCCCGAGCGCGCCGTGCGGCTGCGCCTACACTCTTCCATCTCAGGAGTCGAAGGCGGCGAGGACCTCCGGGATTGCGTCAGCGATGTCGCGCGCCTGGATGGGGGCGCGACCGTTGTACCGATCCGTGGCCAACTTCGCCGCGCGACCGTGGAGCCACACGGCCGACACCAGTCGTTCGGGCGTCACGGCCTGTGGTTTTCCGTCGGGTCCGGGCAGCGCGTGCTCGTCCCTGACGGGGCGGGCGAGGATACCGGCGATCAGGCCGGCCAGGACGTCGCCGCTGCCCGCTGTACCCGCCCACGACGTGGTGGTCGGCGCAACCAACGTGGAGTCGCAGCGGGTGCTCGTCTGCTCCATGTTGTCCAGGTCGGGGAAGCCCAACTCCGGGTTGATGAAGCTGGCAAGCAGCGCCTGATCACGGAGCTTGTCCGCGTATTCGAAGGACCGCACAACGGTGACAGGGCCCTTGAGGACGACGTGGCAGCCCGTGGCATCGTGGAGGAGATTCGCGTAGCGCAGGGGGGCTGCGGCGACCTGATCCCGCTTCGTCGGCGTGCCGAGCCTCGTCAGCAGCCGCGCGGCCTCACCGTGGTGCGGGGTGAGGACAGTGGTCTCGGGGTTGATGGTGTCCGCCAGCTCCGGAATCAGGTCGAGGGCCCAGGCGTCGATGACGAGCGGCACGCCAGACTGGCCACAGAATTGCGCGAGCTCGAGCGCATCCTCGCGGCGGTCCTCGTCCAGACCTGGCCCGATGAGGGCTGCCTGAATGCGCCCGCCCACCATGACGACGCCCGGTTCGGCGGCCAAGACCAGGTCCTGGACGCGGCGGGTCGAGTTAAGTCGCGCCATGCCGACGCCCGATGCCAGGGCCCCTCGCGTGGCGAGCAGGCCAGCACCCGGGTAGGTGTCGGATCCCGCAACGAGGCCGACGACACCGCGCGCGTACTTGTCGTCGTCGAAGGCCGGGACTTGGACGAACCGACTGCCGCCGGTTCCCTCGTAAAAGTACACCGGGACCTCGCCGCTCGTTTCCTCCGTGTCAGCGGGCGTCTGGCCAACGAGTCCGGTCCACTTCATCTCGATGAGTTCCAAGGCACCACAATACTGCGCGGCGGGCGGCAGGATTTGGGCGCGTTTGAAGCTGCCCACGGCCATCGTGTGCGTGGCACGCATGACGGCACCCGTCACGCTCCCCTCGTCGTCGGTCAGGCCCGAGGGCACATCAATCGAGACAACCGCAGGGCGGGTGAGGAATGAGAAATCGTTGAGCTGCTCAACGGCCTCCGCGAGGTTCCCCTTGAGGGCCCCCTTGCCGCCGATGCCAACGATGCCGTCGATCCACACTGTCGCGAATGCCACCAGGGAGAGCTGGGGGGAATCAAAAACTGTGGTGATTGAGTCCCCCTTGAGGTCCACGATGGTGACCCCGGATGCTGTGGCGGCGCGCAGCGCGCGAGAGTGGCGCTTGCGCTTCAGCAGGATCGCCGCCACGCTGATGCCCATGTCAGCGAGGGTCGCGCATGCGTACAGGGCATCGCCTCCGTTGTCGCCGCCTCCGACGAAGGCAACGACGTCCGCCCGCGGGCCGGGGATGACGGGTTCGTGAGGTTCGGGCAACAGAGGGGACGTGTCACCGACGAGGCGGGCAACGCGCTGCGCGACCGCGTCACCGACCTGGCGCATATACAGATCCGGGTCATCGATCTCCGCAGCCTCACGGACAAAGCGCTCTTCGATTGAGCGCGCCTGCGGGAACGTCAGGGCGGGGCCGTCACATGTCAACATGTCTTCATTGTCCCACGTCTTCGCGCGCCTCCGCGCGCTTCCCGACGGCGCTCGCGGGCACGAAGCCCTGCGCCGAGGCCTGGGAGGGACTGCGGTCCTGGGATCCTCCGGTTTCACGGCAGTCGCGCGCCCTCTGGGAACAGATGCGGCGGTCGCGCGCTACCTTCACGATGAGGTCGAGCCACGGGCCGCTCGAGGCGACGACGAGCGCGCCAAAGACGCGCGCGCCGGGGGCCAGCCCCCGATGGAACCTGTTCTACAGACGGTCCTGTGGGGCCAGCCCGTCCAGCTCTTCACTCCCCCGACTCCGGGGGGAGTGAACGCGCCGGTTAGGCGACGTCGAGGGTCTTGGCGACACCCGCCAGGACCGCGCCCACGATGACCAGGGCGACGCCGATGATGGTCCAGCGCAGCTCCTTGCGCGTGCGGGTTTCGTGGAGCCACAGGATACCCAGCGGCGTGGAGATCAGGATTCCGAGCTGGGAGAGCGTGAAGCCAGTGCCGGCGCCCAGGTTGTTGGAGTTGAGCTGGAGCAGCAGGATCGCGGTGCCCCACAGGACGCCGTTGAAAATCGAGGGGAACATGCGGCGGTGACGCAGCGAGTCCTCGGGGGCGACACCGCCGCGGCCCTGGATCGCGAAGAAGGCACCGCAGTACACGGTGTAGCCAATCGCCTGGGGCAGGAGGAATTCGGCGGGCTGGATGCCGAAGTACTTGATGATAAGCGGGAAGGCCACGAGTCCCAGCGTGGAGGTGGTCAGCAGGAACGCGCCCCGCTTCCAGTCGAGGGAGGCCGCGTCGGAGCCGGACTCGGAGCGGGAGAGGAACCAGATGCCGACGATGAGGACGGCGATGGCGGCGAGGCCGTAGGGCAGTGCGCCGCCGTGGAGCCACTCGCCGAAGATCGCGATGCCGGCCAGGGACATGAGGACCAGCTGGCCGCCGGTGGACAAGGGCATCGTGCGGCTCATGCCGAGCACCGAGTAGGAGCGCAGCTGATCGCACACGCCGACGCCGAGGAGCAGACCGGTCAGGAAGGAGACGCCCAGGTTCAGGGGGGTCCACGCGGGGTGCAGGAACGGGGTGGCGACGGCGGCCATGAGCAGGCCGCCGAGGACGGCACCCATGACTCGCTGGCGGTCTGAGCCACCGGTCTTTCCCATCAGCGTCGTAGCGACGCCGAAGAAGACTGAGGGCAGGATGCCGATGAGGATCGTGGACAGAGTCATGTGTGCACCTCCTGGGGTGTTCGCGGCCCCGTTTCACGAGGCCGGGGCTTGTTTGCGTTGAATGGTGTGGCGGGCTTCCCGCCACACCATTCAACGCTAGTCGCCCCCTCCCCCTCGTCTGCAATCTCCATCGCGGTTTTGGCTGCTGTTTCACATGCACATCGTGAAGCCTTTCACCAGATCAGGCCCATTCGATGACGCAGTGCACGCCCCGGTTCCGGAAACTGACGCCGGTCCGCAAAAGCGGCCCGGGCCTCGTCCCAGATGAGGAACGAGGCCCGGGAACGTTCACGGGGCTGCAGCCTGGCGTCAGACTATAGGGCGAACAAAATGCGAAAGAGGCGCGCACAGCCCTTGTAAGAAAACCACCTAGACTACTTATTGGGAGCGAAAGTGATTTGGCCGGAGCGAATGAGAGGCAGGAGAACGGCCGTGCCAGTGACCCGCGCGGTCAAGCCACTGAGGGCTTCACGAACAAAGGGAATCGCTGCCATGAGCGCGACTTTCGATGCGAAGTCGGCAGATGCTTCAGGAGCGAGAACAAACTCCTCAGACCCCGCATAATCGGTGATGACCTCGATAATGGCCTGCCACTGCGCGGCTTTGAAATGGAATTCAAACCGTGCTCCGAACTCTTTTCCTTCCTGTCGAGTCCCGAGCTTGCAGTCAATCTCGATCGGAGTCGACTCGCTATCTTCACGATCGACACCTGCCTGCGGAGCATTGTCAATGAGGTCAATCGACAGGTGGTCAAAGCGGATAGCTGCCAGCTGGAGTTCCGCAATCCTGAGCATCTCGTCGGCGCTTACCAAGAGGGGTACGTCAGACATGAGCTGGCTCCTGGGTAATGGTCCAGCCGTCTGCGATTACCTGTGCCTGACGCGGTGTCGCCGGAACACGGACAGTCGTCTTGACGGCTCCGGTCATCTGCCACGCAGAGGGCACGCCCTCACCACAGTCATCGACAACCTTAATGTCGAGGAGCGCATCGACAGCCATCGCGTAACGGATGATGGATGACACGGTCGGGTTAGCGTCATAGCGTTCAAACGCAGCGACCGTCGGCTGACTGACACCCATGCGCTCGGCGACAGTCTGCTGGCTAAGCTTATGCTCCTTGCGGAGCCTTACCAAACCCTCGAGAAGGTGATCCTTCGCATCGACCAGCAGATCTGCGCGGCGCTCAAGGATCTCATCACTCACTGAAGTCATAGATTAAACTATATAAGTGTGAGATGACGTTATGCAAACTTCAGTCATGTTGTGTGCGCCGCTCGACACCCCAGTGTGTGGGATATCCAGAGGTGAGGAGATGCTCAGCTTTGTCGATCTCAGCGTCTTGCGCGACCTTGGTCGCAACCGGGTCACCGTTGACGATCATCTTCTCATGAGCGTGAAGGCCTAGTATGCACAGGCCTAGCTGATCGAATGGCTGAGCGTGAATGAGACGGACCTCAACCTGAGCATAGGAGTCAATCCCTGAGGAATTAACTTCGCGAACATCAATGTCCCGCCAGCGAATTTCGAAGAGAGCAACACCACCGCGCAGAGATTTCAGTTCTTCCGGTGGTCGAAGTTTGCCTTGTGCGGCTTTTTCCAGGCGCTTTCTAAAACTCGCGCGAATCATCGCCTCTTGGTACGGATTCCAGCGACGGTTCCTTGGCTTCTTGATGGCCGCCATAAGAGCTTTTACAGCTAAGCTGATGTGCTCTTGAGCCGTTCCATTACCGCCGCCATACCAATAGAAGTCCGCAGGCAGGTCGAGACACGCATTCGACCTGGAGGAATTATCTGCGACGCTCATGACCTCCATGGTAGCCGGATGGTATTGAATTGTGAGCGCACATGCCGTCGACGGCTTGCCACGTACAACACGCAAGGGGAACCCACAGTCGCCCCCGAGCATGAGGAAGCTGACGCCGGTCCGTAAAAGCGGCCCAGGCCTCGTCCCAGATGAGGAACGAGGCCCGGGAACGTTCACGGGGCATGCGCCCCGCGCGGGTGGATTACTCCACCGTCACGGACTTGGCCAGGTTGCGCGGCTGATCGACGTCCAGCCCCTTGACGGTGGCGAGTTCGCAGGCGAAGATCTGCAGCGGCACGACGGTCAGGAGCGGCGCGTACAGGGTCGGCACGGGGGGCACGCGGAAGACGACCTCGGCGAACTCATCGACGGAGGTGTCCCCTTCCTCGGCGACGACGATCGTGCGGGCGCCGCGGGCGCGGACCTCGGCGATGTTGGCCAGGACCTTGCCGTGCAGCTCGGGGCGGCGCGGGGTCGGCACGATGACGATGACCGGCTGCCCCTCGTCCACCAGGGCGATGGGGCCGTGCTTGAGCTCGCCGGCGGCGAAGCCCTCGGCGTGGATGTAGCAGATTTCCTTGAGCTTGAGCGCGCCTTCGAGGGCGACGGGGAAGCCAACGTGACGGCCCAGGTAGATGACGGAGGTCGCGTCTTGCATCGTGCGGGCGAACTGGCGGACCGTCTCGCCGCTCTCGAGGACGCGGGCGATGGCCTCGGGGACACGCGCGAGCTTGTCCATGTAGTCGGCGATCTCGTCGGCGTACTTGTTGCCGCGCACCTGCGCCAAGTACAGCCCCAGGATGTAGCAGGCGGTGACCTGAGCGGTGAAGGCCTTCGTGGAGGCGACCGCGATCTCGGGGCCCGCGTGGGTGAGGATCACGGCGTCGGACTCGCGCGAGATCGTCGAGCCGGGCGTATTCACGATGGCGACGACCTTGGCGCCCTGCTCGCGGGCGTGGCGGATCGCCTGAATGGTGTCCATGGTTTCGCCGCTCTGCGAGATGGCGACGACCAGCGTCTTCTCGCCCACGACGGGGTCGCGGTAGCGGAACTCGCTGGAGAGCTCGACCTCGACGGGGATGCGGCACCAGTGCTCGATCGCGTAGCGGGCGACCTGGCCCGCGTAGGAGGCGGTGCCGCAGCCGATCATGATGACCTTGTCGACGGAGCGCAGGACGTGCTCGGGGATGCGCACCTCGTCCAGGGCCAGGTGGCCGTGGGAGTCGATACGGTCGGCGAGGGTGGCGCCCACGGCGTCGGGCTGCTCGTGGATTTCCTTCTCCATGAAGGTCGGCCAGCCGTTCTTGGTGGCGCGGGCGGAGGAGAAGTCGACCTCGTATTCCTCGCGCTCGACGGGGTTACCCGCGGGGTCGATGACGGTCACGCCGGTCGCGGAGACGACCACGACCTCGTCCTGGTCGACTTCGAGGGCACGGTTCGTGTGCTCGGCGAAGGCCAGGACGTCGGAGCCCAGGAAGTTCTCGCCATCACCCAGGCCGATGACCAGGGGGGAGGATCGGCGGGCGGCGACGATGACGTTGGGCGACTGGTTGGATACGACGAGGAGGGTGAAGGTTCCGTGCAGCTGCTCGGTGACCGCGCGCATGGCGACGACGAGGCGTCGGGCGACCTCCTCGTCCGTGCCGTCCAGTCCCGCGACGTCCCCGGTGTACGAGGCCGGGGTGGCGCGGTCGTAGGCCCGGGCCAGCAGGTGGACGACGACCTCGGTGTCGGTCTCGGAGGCAAAGGCCTCACCGTCGGCGATGAGGGCGGCGCGCAGGGCGTCCGTGTTTTCGATGATGCCGTTGTGGACGAGGGAGAAGCGCCCGTCGGGGCTGGAGTGGGGGTGGGCGTTGGCGACCGTGGGGCGCCCGTGGGTGGCCCAGCGGGTGTGCCCGATGCCGGCGTAGGCGTCTGCGGGGCCGTCCGCGTCGAGCTCCTCGACGAGGTTGACGAGCTTACCGACGGCGCGACGCACGTACAGGCCACTGTCCGAGGCCAGGGCGATACCCGCCGAGTCGTACCCGCGGTATTCCAGGCGCGCCAGGCCGCCGAGGACCACCTCGCGGCTGCGCTGGGAAGCCTTACATCCGATATGTCCAACAATTCCACACATGGTACTAATTTCAGCACACCCTCCCCCACCTGCGGAACCCAACGTGTGTCGCTTCACGTGGTTGCTTGCTGGGCGTCGATTCCACGCGCCATGGCAGTCGAGCGAACGCTGGCGGCGCCCGACATCTACGTGCGCCCACACGTAACCGCCGGGCGCGACCGTATGAAAACGACGGAAAACACCTGTCGATCATGCCGACGCCTGGGCCTGGGGACAAAGGAACAACCCAAAGGGCGAATCGTCTAGTACATACTTGACTACGGCCCCAAGTGCAGATAGCATGACCGCACGGTAGACGCTACAAAGGAGACGCTGTGCTTGAGGAGACTATGCGTGAAGCCATGAGGGCTACACTCGAGATCAATCAGTACCTAACAGCCACCAACGAATACGCCCCCGAGTATTCGACAGGAACGTCTGAGGATGAAATCGTCGACATCACTGTCGACCGTCAGGGAAAACTCGTCGAGTGCGTGATTGCCGAGGATTGGTCAAGGGTTCTCGATCCCGCAGCACTCGAAAACTCTCTCAACGATGCACTGACCCAAGCGCAAAGTTACCGGATGGAAACAGTGCAGGCAAAGCTCGATCAAGAAGACTTCAGACCATCGAAGATAACTGACGAAGAGATCGAGGTTGCAATTGAAGAGAACACGCGACAAGCTCTCGAGCAGTCAAGCTTTTATCCACCCCGCGACATCGCAGAGGTCGCAGAAGACGCCATCAAGCTTCTCGATGCCTCTATGGCCAGCACCCCCACTAAGCCCTCTGTCGTTACGGCTCACGTCGACACGCTGTCCGGCTTAGCCACACGCATCAAGATCAATCCCGATTGGGCAGAACGCCGGGGCGGCTCGGTCATCGCACGTGCGATTGTTCTCGCCGCCAATCAAGTTCAGAGCACGGACGACCACTCCGATAAGCTCATGGCCGAATCACTCGGCTTCTTCACGAATTGGAGCAAGTAATGGCAACCGATCTATCCATATGCGCCCCCGCCATTGAAGGTGATTGCGAACACTGGGAGGGCCAAAAGGTACATCTGTCCGCCGCGCACACAGCAGTCGGCGCCCTCCGACTCAACCGCTTCGAAGCGGGCATTTTCCAGTCAATAGTCGACCCAAACAATAGTGTTTGCGAAAGGATGGAGGACGAGCTCGAGAGAGCCAATGATGAAGTCGACAACATCGTTGCCGCCCTCAGAAAGTCACTGGCAGCCTACCGAAACAACGAAGCAGAGACATCCGACCTCATCGCAGGCACATTCAGCTAATCCACATTTCCCCGAGGGGCCATCACAATGAACTTCAACCAGGCCGTTTACGAGGCCATTCTCAAAAAGATTAACGAGGGCATCAAAAAGCTACAAGAAAAATTTGACGCCTTCATCGACAAGGTAAACTGGCTTATTTCCCTTGCCAAAAATTTAGCTCAGTGGCTATTTGATCGTATCCAGGATGCAGTGGACCTCCTCCAGAAGGCTATCAACGCCGTCATCCAGCTGATCAGCAAATGCCTGGAGGGAGTCCGGGCGCCCATCCTGTTCAACAATAACGGTGTGGACTGGCAAAATAATGTCAAGCACCCGATGAAACTATATGCCACAGCCGTCGCGCCGGATAAACTGGTGAGCTCGGATGACTGGGAAGGCCGTGCAGGCAACCGCTATCGCGAAGCAACAGCTGACCAGCAGACTGCCGGTGAAGCATGTGCAACTATCGGCAGCCAGATGGGCACAACCCTCAATTCGTGCGCGGTGGCCGGCTTCGCATTCTACACTGCTATCGCTGTTTCCCTCGCCAAACTCATCGGAGTCCTCGTCGCTAGTGCCGTGGCGGCGGCGACAGTCGTTGGAGCCCCCCCAGCCGCTGCTGCCAGTAGCGCAACGGCCGGGGTGGTCACAGGTGAGATTATCGCTGCATCTGGTGCCCTGCTCCTCTTCCTCGGGACGCAGGCAACGACAATCTCTAACGTGCGCACTGCTTTCTCAGATTTCCCATATTCCCACTGGCCCAGCGGAACAAGCAAAAAGTAACTCAATGTCTCTTTCAGCGCCCGCTCGCGCGCGCATTGCGACATGAGTGCGATCGGTGGGGGCCAGGCGTCTACACGCATGGCCCCCGCCGTGGACACGCATCGCACGCCTAGCCCTCGGTGAGGGACAATATTTCCGTGAGCACCACTGACGCCTCCTCGCACACCCCAGCCACGGCCTCGTCGGCAGCGGAGCCGAACGTGGGCTGGCGGGCCAACCCCAGCCCCTACGCGCGCTTCGACCGTTGCGCGTGGGACCGGCTCACAGACCGCACTCCCCTGCCGCTCACGCAGGACGACATCGATCAGATCGCGTCTTTGGGCGACCCGATCGACATGACCGAGGTAGACACCATCTACCGGCCCCTGTCCGCACTGCTGCAGCTCTACATCGACGGGCGCAGGCGCATCTCCTCGGAACGCCACGCCTTCCTGGGCGAACCCGACGCACACTCCACCCCCTTCGTTATCGGCGTAGCCGGATCGGTCGCCGTCGGCAAGTCCACCGTCGCGCGCCTCCTCCAGCTGCTTCTCTCACGCTGGGACTCCACGCCCCGCGTGGACCTGGTGACCACCGACGGGTTCCTCTACCCCAACCGCATCCTGCAGGAGCGCTCCCTCGTCGCCCGCAAGGGCTTTCCCGAGTCTTACGACCGAGCCGCCCTGATCTCCTTCCTCGCCGCCGTCAAGGCCGGAAACCCCCACGCGAAAGCACCCGTCTACTCCCACGTCACCTACGACATCGTGCCGGGCGCCTACATCGACGTGGACCGCCCCGACATTCTCATCGTCGAGGGCCTCAACGTGCTCCAGCCCCCGCGCTCGGCGCCCGGTTCCATCTCAGTCGCCGTCTCCGACTACTTCGATTTTTCCATCTACGTCGACGCCGACGAGAAACACATCGAGCAGTGGTATGTTGACCGCTTCCTGAAACTACGTGCGACCGCCTTCTCCCGCGAAGACTCATTCTTCAAAACCTACGCCTCCCTGACCGACACCGAGGCGGTCTCGACCGCGCACGTCGTCTGGAACGCGATCAACCTGCCGAACCTGCGCGAAAACATCCGCCCCACCCGCGAGCGTGCGACCCTCATCTTCACCAAGGGCGCCGACCACCGCGTCGAATCACTCGCGATCCGCAAGGACTAGCCCCCAACGCGCGCCCCGCACCGGCGCGTCTACACCCCCACGCGCTCTGTGCCCCTCCTCCCCCGCGCCGGCTCCCCTGCCCCCACGTGCTCTGCGCAAAGCCGCCCCAACGCGGACGAGGCCGCAGCCGGAACGCCCGGCCACGACCTCGTCGCTGATGGAAGAGACTACCCGATCCACGCGCCCGAGGGGGCGAAGTGGTACCAGGTCCAGCCGATGAGCTCCCAGCCGGTGGCCATGGAGCCGTTAGAGCGCAGGTAGAACCACGTGGGTCCGTCCTGGTACCAGCCGGTGGTCATCGCACCGCTGGTCCCGAAGTGGTACCAGGAGCCGCCCAGGTGCTGCCAACCCACGGACATCGAACCCGAGGGCGTCAGGTAGTACCAGGCGCCGCCGTCCTTGAGCCAGCCGGTGCGCATGACGCCACCGGAGGTCATGTAGTACCACTGTCCGTCGATCTGCGTCCATCCGGTCGCCATCGCGCCCGTCGCCGGGTCGAGGTAGTACCAGTTGCCGCGCTCCATCATCCAGCCGTACTGCTGAGCGCCGGAGGCACCGTGGTAGTACCAGTGACCGGCTTCGTAAACCCATCCCATCTTCAGGTAGCCGCTCGCGTCGAAGCGGTACGTCTGCCCGTCGATGACGAGGGTCTCGTTCGCAGCGTAGGTGCCGTCAGAGTATGCGTACCACCATCCGAAGTAGCCGGACTTCCACTGCCCTGTTCGAGGCTGGGGCGCGGGATCCGGGGTCGGTGCGGGCGCCGGGGTGGGATCCACGGACGGGGCCGGGTCCGGGGTGGGGGCCGGCTCCGGGGTCGGGTCCGGGGTGGGGGCCGGGTCCTCGATCGTCACCCAGTACAGGAAGCGCGAGTCGCCGCCACCGACAGCGTGAAGCACAACCTGCGAGGTCTCCCCGTCGCCGAGCTCGACTTCCTGCGTCGTCTTGTCCGCCGGGTTGACGAGCATCAGGTGCGCGCCCGCGCTCGGCTTCTTCACGGTCAGGGTGATGTCCTGGGCGGTCTCGGCCAGCGAGCCGTTGTCGGTGCGCGGGTCGAGGAGGTAGGACGGGTAGCGGGTCTGGCCGGTCAGGGCGTTGACGACCATGAAGCCCGTGGGGGCGGTCGCCGAGTCGCCGAAGATCTCGGCGGACTTGGCCGCGTCCAGGCCTCCTAGCTGCTCGAAGTAGCCGACGACGACGTCTCCGGGCAGCCCGTCGTTGACGGAGCCGACGTTGGTGACGGACATGTCGACCAGGCCGACGGCGGCGTTGGCGGCCGTAGCCTCCTCACCGCTGGCGAAGTTGCCGTACTTGTAGCCGCTCAGCGTCGGGGTCTCGGAACGGGCCGCGTACTGTCCGGGCTTGTAGGCGACGAACGTGGAGTTCATGGCCTTCGTGTAGTTACCGATGTAGGAGACGTTGCCGAAGATGTTGGAGAACTCGTAGAAGGAGCGCGTCGGCGCGCCGTCGTGATCGATGATGGAGGAGCGGTCGTAGCCGTTGTATTCCATGCGGAACAGGCCGAACCACTTCTGGCCGGTGGCCAGGCCCAGGGAGGGCACGATCGACTTCTCGGAGGCCGACACGTTCGCGTCCCAGTTGTAGTCCAGGTACTGGCCGTACAGGATCGGGCTGGAGCCGTCGCCGGTGAGGCCCTTGAGGCCGTATTCGCGCTGCTTCTTCCAGGTGTTGGTGTTCAGCAGGTCCATGACGACCCTGCTCGGGGCCGGGCCGCCGTTGGCGCCCCAGTAGTACTTGTCCCAGCTGAGCAGGTCGGGCTTGGCGTTCTCGACGTAGTAGCTCAGGTTGGTGTCGCGGTACCAGGACGGGTCGTCCCAGGAGTTGGCGTGGACGACGGCTCCGGGGATGTTCTGCTTGGACCAGGAGAACCAGTTCTTGAAGCACTCCGACTCGACGCGGTTGAATCCGCCCTCATCGCCGTACTGAATGTCGACGAGCGTGGAGGCGTAGGGCTTCATGTATTCGTTCATGAAGTCGCGGGGCTCGCCCGCGTTGCACATGCTGTTCTTGCCGGTGGGGGCCTTGGCGAGGGCCCACGGCGCACCCTTGCCCAGGGACTCCATCATGGCGGTGTTGAACATGGGCAGGTCGTAGAACA
>ERZ772961.436-NODE-436-length-17215-cov-2.409615_pt1 | contig 17215 bp, 10 predicted proteins | sample MGYA00580677_ERZ772961 | MGnify/ENA primary metagenome ERZ772961 (study PRJEB29015, sample SAMEA2738088) | human oral metagenome | biome: human oral; feature: human-associated habitat; material: saliva | place: China | collected 2227 ... | reverse complement strand
GGGAAAATTTATCGAAAAAATTGGGCATTGAGATAGAAAAAAGTTCAATTTTTTATTATGCTATTGAAAGACAGAATTCAGTGGAGGTAGAAGTTGTGGATAGGATAGTAAAACGTAACGGACAAGTTGTTCCATATGATGGAGCTAAGATTGTTTTAGCAATAGAAAAATCTTTCCAAAGCGTAAATGAAAGTGTTAATCAAGCATATCTTTCTGACTTACTAGTGCAGATTGAAGCGCAGTTCGACGGTCGTCAAGAAGTTGATGTTGAAGAAATTCAAGATACTGTTGAAAAGATCTTGATGAAGAACGAAAAGTATAACGTCGCAAAGAGTTATATCTTATACCGTGAAAAGCGCACACAGATGCGTAATGAACGCCTTGAGTTAGTGAAACTCATTGGGGATGAAGAGTTGGAAGATGTTTTGGTTGATATCCAGAAGGCTTATCCAGACTATGACTTAAAGAGATTGTATGAGAAGTTCTCTACAATGTCTAAAGAAGGTCAATCTCTAAAAGATCGAATTGCTCTATTAACAAGAAGTTCTGCTGAACTTACAACGAAAGAAGAACCAAACTGGGAAAGAATTGCAGGCCGTTTACTCAGTTACAGTATTGCTTGTGATTTAAAAGCGACTGAAGAGAAACTAGGTCTAACAAGCTTCTACCATAAGATTTCCTATATGATTGAACAAGGTCTATATGGAGCATATATCTTAGAAAACTATTCTCATAAAGAAGTTGATGAAATCGCGACATTAATTGACAATACACGTAATAACTTATTCACATATAGTGGACTAGACTTGTTATCCCAGCGTTATTTGATTCGCAGCCACCAGCATGTCCTATTAGAGTCACCACAGGAAATGTACATTGGTATTGCGATGCATTTAGCAATGAAGGAAACAAATGATCGTATCGGTTGGGTAAAGAAGTTCTACGATATGATGAGTTTACATCAGGTAACAATGGCAACTCCTACACAAGCAAATGCGAGAAAGCCATATCATCAGTTATCTAGTTGCTTTATTGATACTGTTCCAGATTCATTGGATGGTATCTATCATTCCATTTCTAACTTCGCTGACGTAAGTAAGTTCGGTGGTGGAATGGGTATGTACTTAGGAAAGGTTCGCTCCCGTGGTGGATCAATCCGTGGTTTTGAAGGTGCATCTGGTGGTGTTATCCGTTGGATTCGTGTCATCAATGATACTGCTGTTGCGGTTGACCAACTTGGTGTAAGAGCAGGTGCTGTAGCAGTATATCTCGATGTATGGCATAAAGACTTACCTGAATTCTTACAGTTACGTACAAATAACGGTGATGACCGTATGAAGGCTCACGATGTATTCCCTGCAGTATGCTATCCAGACTTATTCTGGAAGATGGTGAAGGAAGACATGAACCAAGATTGGTATCTTCTTGATCCACATGACGTCCTTATGATTAAAGGTTATTGCCTTGAGGACTTCTATGGTGAAGAATGGGAAAAGAGATATTGGGAATGTGTACATGACAACCGTATCTCTAAACGTGTTCTTGTATTAAAGGAAGTTGTACGTTTAATCTTGAAGTCTATGGTAGAAACAGGAACTCCATTTGCTTTCTATCGTGATGCGGTTAACCGTGCAAACCCAAATAAGCACAAGGGTATGATTTATAGTTCTAATCTCTGTACAGAAATTGCACAGAATATGTCAGAAGTGAAGCAGGTTTCTCGTGTCATAACAACAGAGGATGGCGATGAAGTTATCGTCACAACAACAAAACCAGGTGATTATGTTGTATGTAACTTAGCTTCATTATGTTTAGGTAATATTAATGTGACAGATCCAAAGGAAATCGAAGAAGTTACTGCGACTGTAGTACGTGCTCTCGATAACGTTATCGATCTAAACTTCTATCCTTTGCCTAACGCAAAAGTAACAAACCACAAGTATCGTTCTATCGGTCTTGGTGTCAGCGGTTACCACCACATGCTTGCAAAGAACCATATCATGTGGGAAAGCGAAGAACACTTGAAGTTTGTAGATGAAGTATTTGAAAATATTGCATATGCATCTATTAAGGCAAGTAATGCGTTAGCCAAGGAACGCGGAAGCTATCAATTCTTTGAAGGCTCTGAGTGGCAGACAGGTGCATACTTCGACCAACGTGGGTATGAATCTGCACGTTGGAAAGAACTAAAGGAAGAAGTACATGCAACAGGTATGCGTAATGCATATGTATTGGCAGTCGCTCCAACAAGTTCTACATCTATCTTGATTGGTACTTCAGCCGGACTTGACCCTGTTATGAATCGTTTCTTCTTAGAAGAAAAGAAGGGTTCTATCTTACCAAGAACTGCACCAGAATTATCTTCTGATACATATTGGTACTATAAGACAGCACATACAATTGACCAGACTTGGTCAGTTAGAGCTGCTGGTATCCGTCAGCGCCATATCGACCAAGCACAGAGCTTTAACTTATGGATTACAAATGACTATAAGATGAGTCAGTTATTACAGTTATATGTACTAGCATATGATTGTGGAGTTAAGACTATCTACTACACACGTTCTAAGGCATTAGACCCTGAGGATTGTGAAAGTTGTTCCGCATAGGAGGTAGAAACATGCAGACAGATCAGATTAATCGTAAACCGTTATTCAACCCTGAGGGTGATATTGATGTACGTAATCGTCGTCTTATCAACTTCAATACAACAAATATTAATGACTTCAATAATATGAAGTATAACTGGGTATCTGATTGGTACCGTCAAGCAATGAACAACTTCTGGGTTCCAGAAGAAATTAACTTGAACCAAGACAAATCAGATTATCCACGTCTTAGCCTAGCTGAAAAGACAGCCTACGATAAGATTTTGAGTTTCTTAGTTTACTTAGATTCTCTACAATCTGCTAACTTACCAAACATTTCTCAGTATATTACTGCAAATGAAGTTAACTTATGCTTATCTATCCAGACATTCCAAGAGTGCATTCACTCACAGTCTTACAGCTACATGCTAGACTCGATTTGTTCTCCTGAGCAGAGAAACGATATCCTCTATCAGTGGAAGACAGATGAACACTTATTGAAGAGAAATGAATTTATTGGTGAACTCTATAACGAGTTTGTTGCCAAACAAGATAAACAATCTTTCTTGAGAGTTTGTATTGCAAACTTTATCTTAGAGGGTGTTTACTTCTATTCTGGATTTATGTTCTTCTATAACCTTGCCAGAAATGGCAAGATGCCAGGAAGTGTACAGGAAATTCGTTACATCAACCGTGATGAATCAACACACTTATGGTTATTCCGTAACATCTTGGTAGAGTTACAGAAGGAAGAACCAGAGTTATTTACACCAGAAAACATTCAGATGATTCGCGATATGATGAATACTGGTGTTGAACAAGAAATTGCATGGGGACACTATGTAATTGGTGATGAAATTCCAGGCTTAAATAAGCAGATGGTTACTGACTATATCAAGTATCTTGGCAATACACGTTTTGCGACATTAGGTTTTGGTAATCTGTATGAAGAATATGCAGAGGAACCAGAATCCATGAAGTGGGTAAAACAATACTCAGACGCAAACATGGTAAAGACTGATTTCTTTGAAGCTAGACCATCCGCATATGCTAAGAGTGGTGCAATTGAAGATGACCTATAAGGTCATCTTTTTCTTTTGATGGGGGCTATAGTGAGCATGGTTGTGTGTGGTATAATAAGAACATATTTGAAAGGGGGATATGTTTAATGTCAGCCTATAACTTATCATCATTGTGGGACAAGTTTTTAACTTTCAGTACGACAGTTATCGATATAGTAGTAATTTGGATGATTATCTTAGCTGCACTACGTATTGTTCGTGGTAAGAGCAGCACCATGCAGATATTTAAAGGTATTATCTTTGTTATCATCGTAGATGTACTTGCAAAGGTCATGAATCTTAAAACTTTGCAGTTTTTAACAAACATGTTTATTAACTGGGGATTTTTAGCAGTTATTATTATCTTCCAGCCAGAAATCCGTACGATTTTGGAAAGACTAGGTAAGAGTAGTTTCTTCTCTAGAATGAGTTCACTTAGTGGTAACGAAAAGGAAAAACTGGTGGATAATATTGTGACTGCAGTACGCTTATTGAGTGCAGATCAAACTGGTGCGTTGATTTCAATTGAGAAGTCTCATCCTTTAGATGACTTCATTGCGACTGGTACGCGTTTGAATTCTGATGTAACTGCAGAACTTTTAACTTCCATCTTTGTTACTTCAACACCACTACATGATGGAGCGGTGATTATTCAGGGTGATAGGATTGCGTGTGCAAGTGCATATTTCCCTCCAACAACAGCAGATATTCCATCTCGATATGGTTCAAGACACCGTGCCGCAATTGGTATTAGTGAAATTACAGATGCGATTACAATTGTAGTTTCAGAAGAAACAGGAAATGTATCAATCGCAGAAAGTGGTAAGCTAACTGCTGTAAATGAACAACAATTACGTAAATATCTAACGCATATCATCGTAGGTCAAACTGATGATAATAGTGAAGATGATGATGAAGAAATTATTATTGAAGCCGATGTGCATGAACTCCAAACAAAGATGGATGATATACCAGCTGCTAATGAAGAGACAATTCTTGAAACAGGCAAGATTACTGCGGAAGAAGTTGTTCCAGCTGAACAAAATAGTAAACATGCATTAAAGAATGTACATGAAGCAGCGGATGCGGCTGCGAAAGCTGCGTCAATAAAGCTTCCACATAAGAAAAAGCGTCCAACGCCAAGTTATCCAACACATAACAAAGCGAATTATAAACAATCAGATACCTCTGATCATAAGCAAGGAGGTGAACGATAATGGCAAATAAGAAAAAACACCATATGGATCATAATAAGCTTGAACTTGCAAAACATCTTGCAAATCAATCGAAGCGCATATCAAGTCAATATGATCGATTTGTACAGAAGATTAACCATTTCATTCACTACGCTTCTACAGGTATTGACCGCGTATTGTTTAATGCAAAATATGCAAAAGTTGTATCGTTGATATTGGCTGCACTGTTATATGTCGTTGTAAACTACAACGATATTACATCGCTATATCAGACATCACTTAAGACAAGTCGTACCGTTCAAAACGTTGCGGTATATGTGCAATATGATACGCAAGAGTATGAAATTTCAGGAATCCCAACAACAACTGATGTTACGATTACAGGTGATGCGACAAGTGTTACTGCTGCAAGTACCATAAATGGTAAGGTTGTCGCAGACCTAACAAACTTAACAGAGGGAACCCATGCAGTAACATTGATTGCGGAAGGATTTGGAGATTCTGTTAGTACAATTGTTAACCCATCGAATGCAGTTGTAACAATCAAGAAGAAAGTTACACAACAGTTCTCGCTATCTTACGATATTATTCATCGCGATAAGATGGATGGCATTTATAACGTAGGTACTCCTCAGTTTGCGTCTTCTGTAGTAGATGTACGTGCTTCACAGGATACATTAAATCAGATTGCCTTTGTGAAGGCACTTATCGACGTATCCAATCAGACTGCGGATTTTGAACAAGATGCAAAACTTGTTGCCTACGATGCAAATGGTCAAATTGTAAATGTAGATATTGAACCTCAAACCATGCATGTATATGTACCAGTTACTTCACCTAATAAGACAGTTCCGATTGAAGTAAAGATTAATGGAACACCTGGTGATAATCAAGCAGTCGCTTCAGCGGTAGCTGATAAACAGACTGTTACAATCTATGGTACAGAAAGTGCATTACTTGATATTGATAAAGTTACAGTTGAAGTTGATGTTTCAAATCTCACAAAAGATACAACAGTATCACAGGATATTACACTTCCTACAGGTATTACATCATCAACAGTTTCTACTATTAGTGTTGATGTAAAGCTTGGTGCAGCTACAACAAGAACAATCACATCAGTTCCAATCAATTACAAGAACAATGTGCATAACTACAAAGCTACACAAGAAGATAGTATTACCACAATGGATGTAGAGGTATTTGGTACGCAAGATAATATCAGTAAGATTACAGCAAACGATATTTATCTATATATCGATATGTCGACAGCAGAGCCTGGACAACATGAGTTCGAAGTGATGGTGGAACAACCATCAACAGGGCTTGTAAAGTACAATCTAAAAAACAATAAACTTACACTCACAGTTTTAGGTGATCAAAATACCCAACAGAAAGAGGGAGAATAACGTATGGGACGATATTTCGGCACGGATGGTATCCGTGGAAAAGCAAATGAAGTATTAACAGCAGAGAGGGCCTTCCAGGTTGGAAGATACCTGGGATACTATTTCAGCAAAGAAGGAAAAAATAAAATCGTTATCGGCAAGGATACAAGATTATCTAGCGATATGTTTGAGAATGCACTAGCAGCAGGTATTACGTCTGAAGGTTGTGATGCATATCTAGCAGGATACTGCCCAACACCAATGATTTGCCTTTTGACAAAGGAGAATGGTTTTGCGTGTGGTGCGATGATTTCTGCGAGTCATAATCCTTTCTACGATAATGGTATTAAAGTCTTCTCTAATGATGGTTTCAAGCTATCCAGTGATATTGAAGACCTTATCGAAGACTATATTGATGGTAAAGTTACAATTCCTTATCGTACAGATGGCGAAATTGGTAAGGTAATTGCTTACCCTCAAGGAATTGATATTTACTTAGATTGGATTGTAAAGGAATATCCATTAGATTTAAGTGGATGGAAGATTGCGATTGATTGTGCAAATGGTTCTTCGTCTTTTACCGCAAAGAAGGCACTTGAAAGATTAGGTGCTGAAGTAACAGCTTTCCACAATGAGCCAAATGGTATCAACATCAATACAAAGTGTGGCTCTACACATCCTGAATTATTCTGTGAAGAAATGAAGAAGGGAAACTACACTGTTGGTTTAACGTTTGACGGTGATGCGGATCGTCAGATTATGGTTCGCCCAGATGGGGAACTCGTTAATGGTGACTTCATGTTATATATCGTTGGTAAATACCTACGTGATATAAACAAATTAACAAATAACACAATCGTTACAACAGTTATGGCTAATCTTGGTTTATACAAGGCTATGGAACGTGAAGGTATCCGAGTTGAAAAGACACAGGTAGGAGATAAGTATGTCTCTGAAGTAATGTTCCGTGATAACTATGTTATCGGTGGTGAACAGAGTGGACATATCATCCTGAAGGAACATGCCACAACGGGTGATGGTTTATTAACAGCTCTTTCTGTACTTGAAGTTATGAAGAATACTGGTAAGGGTATTATCGAGCTTTGTGATGGACTTAAGATTTATCCACAGTTATTGGTAAATGTTAAGGTAACAGATAAGACACTTGTAATGGATGATGAAGAAGTTCAAAAGTCAATCGATGAAGTAAATGAAGAACTCAATGGTAATGGTCGTATCCTTGTTCGTCCAAGTGGAACAGAACCACTATTACGCGTAATGGCTGAAGCTGAGACAGATGAAATCTGTGAACGTCTAGTAGGTAAGGTTGCAGATATTATCCGTAGAAAATACGGTGCTTAATAAGGAGTGCGTATGAAACAATATGATTATCTAGTAGTAGGTGCTGGATTATTTGGTGCAGTATTTGCCCAACAGGCAAAAGAAAAGGGCAAGAAAGTTCTTGTCATTGATAAGCGTCCTCATATTGCAGGTAATATCTACACAAAGAAGGTAGAAGGTATTGATGTACATGAGTATGGTGCACATATTTTCCATACGAATGATAGAGATGTTTGGAACTACGTTACGAAATTTATCGAATTTAATCGTTTTACAAATTCGCCAGTTGCCAATTACCATGGTGAGCTATATTCTCTACCATTCAACATGTACACATTTAATAAAATGTGGGGTGTTGTAACACCAGAAGAAGCGATTAACAAAATTGAAGAACAAAAGAAAGCCGCTAATATTACAACAGCGACAAATCTTGAAGAACAGGCAATCTCACTTGTTGGAACAGATATCTATGAAAAACTAATCAAGGGATATACAGAAAAACAATGGGGAAGACCTTGCACTGAACTTCCAGCATTTATCATTAAACGGTTACCAGTACGCCTAACATTTGATAATAACTATTTTAATGCGCTCTATCAGGGTATCCCAGTTGGTGGCTATACAAAGTTAGTTGAAAACCTGCTTGCAGGTATTGAAGTGCGACTCAACGTTGACTATCTTAAAGCGAAGGAAGAGTACGATGCACTTGCGGAGAAGGTAGTTTATACTGGCCCGATTGATGCTTATTTTGATTATCGCTTAGGTACATTAGAATATCGTTCTGTTCGTTTCGAAAATGAACTTTTAGATATTCCAAATTTCCAGGGAAATGCGGCTGTAAACTATACAGACCGTGAAACACCTTGGACACGTATTATTGAGCATAAGTGGTTTACATTTGGAAAAGATGAAGAGGGCAATGACTTGCCAAAGACTGTCATTAGCCGTGAATATAGTTCTGAATGGAAACAGGGAGATGATCCATATTATCCAGTCAATGACGAAAAGAATACTACTTTATATGAGCAGTATAAGGAACTTGCCTCACACGAAACAAATATTCTTTTTGGTGGTCGTTTGGGTGAGTATAAATACTATGATATGGATAAGGTTATTGCATCTGCACTGGAGAAGTCTAAAGAAATTTAAAAGTCAGAGAAATCTGGCTTTTTGCGTTTTAGGGCAAAATAGCAGTGTTTTTAAATAAAAGAGAATACAATGAAAACAATAGAAATACAAAAGGAGCTAAAAATGTCATATACAGGATACGTAGGAACGTATACGTCTGAAAAAAGTGAAGGTATTTATGCGTTCACATATGAAGAACATAAGATAAAAGACGTCCGATTATTTACAAAAGTGTGTAATCCAAAATATTTAGCATGGATGAATGATTATATCGTAGCCGTATGTGATTTCGAGGAAGGCTCTGGTGTAGCCGTCTTTGATTTAAGTGGTAATGAAATTGACCATATCGTTTATGAAGCATTTACATCCTGCTACGTTGGTGTAAAAGACAACTTAATCTTTACGGCTCACTTTCACAGTGGAGATGTAACACTTTTACGCTTTGATAATAACAAGTTAGAACTGGTTGAAAGAACACATATCAAAGAAAAGGCCGGATGTCATCAGGTTATTCCATACAAGGATCAATATCTTGTACCATGTCTCTTCATGGATCAGATAAAGATTCTTGATAAAAATTTTAAGGTTATAGATGAGATTCAATTTGAAGAAGGTTCTGGACCTAGACATGCAGTATTCTCGGATGATGAAAAATATTTATATGTGGTAGGTGAGTTAAGCAATCTTCTATATGTTGTAGACATGCATGCAAAGAAAGTTATAAATTCGGTAGAACTACTAGAAAACGGTCTTTCACATGTTAAAGATACAGCCGCAATACGTAAGAAGGATGATTATTTATATGTATCAACACGCACACAGGATGTAATCACTGTATTACATGTATCTGGAAAAGATGTTGAACGTATTCAAGTGACATCATGTGCTGGTAAGCATCCACGTGATTTTGTGATTGTGGATGACGATATCATCGTCGCAAATCGTTTTTCAGATTCAATAAGCGTATTACCAACTGAACATGCATACATACAGGATGCAGTATCTACAGTAACAATTCCAGAAGGTGTTTCTATTATTATGAGGAGAAATGAACATGAGTAATATAGGTGTAATTGGACTAGGGGTCATGGGAAAGAATATTGCCTTAAATATGCTAAACCATGGCTACAAAGTAAGTGGATATAATCGTTCTTTCGAACGTACAAAAGTATTAATTGATGAAAATATCCCTGGATTTAGTGGGTTTGAAAAATTAGAGGATTTTGTAAGTTCTCTTGAAAAGCCACGTCGTATATTTTTAATGGTACCAGCTGGTCAACCGGTTGATGATGTTTTAGTACAACTCGTTGATCTATTAGATGAAGGAGATATCATCATGGATGGTGGTAACTCTTACTTTGAAGATACAAATCGTCGTCACAAGCAGATGGCTAGCCATGGATTGAAGTACTTTGGTGTTGGTGTATCTGGTGGTGAAGAAGGTGCTTTAAAAGGCCCAAGTATCATGCCGTCTGGAGATAAAGATGCTTACGCTTCTGTGGGAAAGATATTGGAAGATATCTCTGCGAAGAAAGATGGTGAACCATGTTGCACATATATTGGACCAGAAGGAAGTGGTCACTATGTAAAGATGGTACATAATGGAATTGAATATGCAGATATGCAGTTACTTGCGGAAACATATTTAATTCTAAAGTACACCGCAGGTTATACAAACAGTGAAATTGCGGATGTATTAGAACAGTGGAACCAAGGAGATGTGCAAAGCTATCTCGTTGATATTACAGTAACTGTATTACGAGAAAAAGATTCAGTTACAGAACATGACCTAGTAGATGTGATTTTAGATGTGGCAGGAAATAAGGGTACAGGTCGTTGGACAAGTATTGAAGCACTTCGACAAGAGTTTAATGCGTCTTTATTAACAGCAGCGTATCAAGCACGTATTATGTCTAACCAACTTGTATTACGTGATGCATACCGCAAGGAAAGTACAATTCATAAGAATAATATTGATATTGAAAAAGTACATCAAGCATATAAATTAGCAAAGACAGTTGCCATTGCACAGGGATTCAATTTATATCGTGATGCGTCAAATAAGTATAGTTGGAATTTAAATCTCAAACAGATAGCGGCTATTTTTAGAGCAGGATGTATTATCCAAGCAAAGTTATTGCAGGATATCATGCATGCATATGATGATGGTGCAGATGATTTACTTCTATATCCAGTATTCAAGAATGAAGTATTTGAAAATACTCCAGCATTAAAAGAAATCATTGTTCAATCCATTGATTTACCATTACCAGTATTTACAGCTGCACTCACATATATCAACCAATTATCTAGTGTATGTTTAGGTGCGAATATTATTCAGGGTCAACGTGATTTCTTTGGAGCACATACATATCAAAGAGTTGATCGAGAAGGCTTTGAACACCATCAGTGGGGCAGCCATGAATAAATTGACACTTACAATATTCGGTGGAACAGGAGACCTAACATATCGTAAGCTTCTACCTGCTATGTATAATCTATTTATCAAAAATCAGCTTCCTGAAGATTTCTTAATTACTCCAATTGGACGACGTGATTATACAGATGCGGATTATCAAGGAATTATAGAGCCTTGGATTAGCGAGTTTGCTCAAGTAAAAGTAAAAGATGAGCAGTTACAAGCATTTTTTAAACACATCCATTACTTCCGCATGGACTTTACAGATAAAGCACAATACCAGTTACTAGACCAATACTACGAAGAACATCCAACAGAAACTCATGTTGTTTATTATGCGGTAGCACCAGATTTCTTTGAAGGAATTACAGATGGTGTTTCTACAATGAAAAACATGCATGAACCAAAGATTGTATTGGAAAAGCCATTTGGTGCAAGCTTAGAACTTGCGAAATTCCTAAGCAAGAAATTAGAGAACTTATTTGGCAGTGATCATATTTATCGTATTGATCATTATCTTGGAAAAGAGATGGTACGCAATATTCTAACGATTCGTGATGCGAATTTATTATTTAAGAATGTTTGGAATAAAGATAACATTGATTATGTCCAGATTTCAGCACTAGAAGAAGTAGGTGTTGAAACAAGAGGAAACTATTATGATCATGCAGGTGCTCTCAAGGATATGGTTCAAAACCACTTATTACAAATTATGAGTATCGTAGCAGTAGATGATCCAACTGGTAATATGAATGAACAACAACTCGCAGTTCTAAAACAACTACGTCCAGTTAATGAACTAAAGATTCAATATACATTATTGATGGGGCAGTATGAAGGATATAGAGAAGAACTACATGTGGACCCTGCATCTACTACCGAAACATTTGCGGGATTAAAACTATTTATTGATAATGAACGCTGGCAGGGTGTACCATTCTATATCCGTACGGGCAAGAAAATGGCTCGACGCGAGATTGAAGTAAAAATCACATTCAAAAGACAGCGTGAAGATGTCGATCCTAATGTACTAGTGATTAAGATTCAACCAACAGAAGGAGTATATCTTGAATTTAATATCAAGACACCGGGTGAAGATAGTATTACAAAAGCACAGATGGACTTCTGTCAAAACTGTAATTTAATCTTTAAGTTAAATACACCAGAAGCATACGAAAGAATGTTGCATGCGTGCATGATTGGTGATAACTCTTGGTTTACCAAGTGGGAGATGATTGAATATAGTTGGGAATATATCGATGCCTTAAAGCAGATGTATTCTGACGCAAATCTTCCAGTCTATACATATCCGCAAGGCAGCATAGAACCGAAAGAACTTTCTCAGTTATATCATAAAGATTTTGAACAATGGAACTAGCCTCGTAATACGGGGCTTTTTTACATGCTATAATTGGGAAAAGGTGATATGGCTATGGTAGAAAATAAAATCGAAAATTATGCTTGGAGATGGTGTTTGGTTGGGAATATAGTTGATAAAAGATATTATGGAGAGGAACATGAAATTAAATCTGGTATAAAGCTATTATCTCCTGGTACTAAAGTCTACATTGCTCCACACCAATGGGGAGATGGTGGGGATAATCTTGTTGTTTTAGGGAAACCTAGACATAAGAATGGTTTAATTGAATGTATCATTAAAAGAGAACATATTTGTAATTGGAGATTGAAAAAAATCTATCCATCTAAAGTTTTGGATAGGATGAATGATTCAAAATATCATTGGTGGGGAAATGAAGATGAATGGAAAGAATGTATAGAGAATTACGTAAAAGATGTAAAGGAATTTCTTTCAAACAATACTAAAATACTTAAAAATGAAACAGTAGAAGTATTTTTATTAAATATAGATAATATGAATACAACTCCTGAGGGACTAATTAGGATCAAAGAAAGTTTGAATTCAGAAATAGAAGATGTTGTCGAGTATTGTAAAAACAAAATAAGAGATAAGAATTGTAAGATATCCAGAGAAGGAAAGAATTGGATCTGTATTACTGATGATATTAAAATTTTAGTCAATGCATGTAGTTATATGATAGTTTCTGCAAAAAAGCTATAAAAAATTAAATGAATAACAAAAAAGCGGGATGATTTTCATCTCGCTTTATCTGTTTGTTACTTGGATACTTGTTCGCCAGCGATTCTACCGAATACTGTAATATCAGCGATAGCGTCAGAACCTAGACGGTTTGTACCATGGATACCACCAGTAACTTCACCAGCAGCGTATAGACCAGAGATAGCCTTGCCATCCTTGTCTAATACTTGAGCGTTCGTGTTGATTACAACACCACCCATTGTGTGGTGAACAGATGGTTGAGAAACCATGATGTAGTATGGACCTTCACCGAAGGCAACTAACTTACCACGCTTGTTGAATTCTAAGTCCTTACCATCTGCAGCGTATTGGTTGTAGTCTGCGATAGTCTTCTTTAATGTTTCAGCGTCAATACCGAAGAAAGCAGCAGCTTCTTCAATTGTATCGGCCTTCACTAAGTGCTTTTCCTTGATGAGTCTTTCGTATTCTTCAGGGTGAGCTTCCTTAACACCAGAAGCTTCCATAGATGCTTCATCCCAGAACATGTATGAAACGCCACCAGTCTGCTCTGTAACAGCCTTAGAGATAACGTCACGACGTTCTAGTTCTTCAACGAAACGCTTACCTTCCTTGTTAACAAGGATTGATCTACCAGCTAAACGTACGTCACCAACATATAATAATGTACCAGATGTGATGTCGCATGTTGGGTATGTCTGGATATAAGATAGGTCAACTGTAGCTGCACCAATCTTTTCAGCCATTACAATACCATCACCAGTACTTCCTGGAGAACATGTAGATAGGATCTTTTCGTCCATTTCTGGATTGTATTCCTTACGCATTTCAATATTAGAACCGAAACCACCAGTCGCAAGAACAACACCCTTAGAAGCTGTGAATGTTACATCACCATCTTTTGTTGTTGCCTTAACGCCAGTAACCTTCTTGTCTGTTTCTACTAATTCAGTAGCCTTTGTATTTGTTAATACTGTAATACCTAATTCGTCAGCCTTAGCCTTTAACTTCTGGATGATTTCAACACCAGATTCGTTGTGAGGTACTAAGGAACGCATTACGCTGTGTCCACCGAAGAACATCATCTTGTCTTCGAAGTCAACCTTGATGTCATCACGTAACCATTCAGCAGCGCTTAAAGCGTTATCAGCTAAAACTCTAACGAGTTCAGGATTAGCCTTGTAGTCGCCACCCTTCATTACATCTTCATAGAACTTATCAGCACTATCTTCGATGCCTTCTTTTTGTTGTAACCAGTTACCAGGTGCTGCCATTTCACCACCAGATAATGCTGTGTTACCACCAATCGCTGCCATCTTTTCGACAACAACAACGGATGCACCGTTTTCAGCTGCAGTAATAGCGGCAGTAAGACCAGCTCCACCAGCGCCAATAACTACTACATCGTAGTCTGTCTTTACTGTCTCTTTTGTTTCTGCTGTAGAACCTGTTTTTTCAGATTTTGAGCAGCCGGCAAAGGATAAAGCCATCGTTAAAGCTAAAGCCGGAATCAATACTTTTTTCATATTTACTCTTTTCCTCCTATAGATATACATGATAGTTTTGTCACTAGTAAAAGTAAAGAGATATTATACCGCTTACATTACTTTTAGTGAAATTAAATATCAACTTGCAATAATTTTCATGAAAGTACATATGAAAACTTAAGTAAAAGCAAAATAAAAAACCCACAAACGTGAGTTTTATTAGTGCACCAGACAAGACTTGAACTTGCACGAGTTGCCTCATACGCCCCTCAAGCGTACGTGTCTGCCGATTCCACCACTGGTGCATCGCTCAAATATTATAGCAACCTCCACATCTATCGTCAATGAAAACATCTGCATTTTAAGTGGGTTTGGGTTGTAATTTATGGCTATAAAATATATAATTTATCCGCTTATGCTTAAAAGAAGGTGAAGAGAAGATGGATTATCAAAAGATTATTAACATTGCTGTTATTGCTCACGTTGATGCTGGAAAATCAACGTTAGTAGACGCATTCCTCAAACAGAGTCACGTATTTAAAGATAACGAGAAGGTTGTAGACTGCATTATGGACTCCAACGATCTCGAACGTGAAAGAGGAATTACGATTTATTCCAAGAACTGCTCTGTAACATACAAAGACTACAAGATTAATATCGTTGATACACCTGGTCACGCAGACTTCTCTTCTGAAGTTGAGCGTATTATCAAAACAGTTGATACGGTTATCTTGTTAGTAGACTCAGCAGAAGGACCAATGCCACAGACACGTTTCGTGTTACAGAAGTCATTAGAAGCAGGTCTACGTCCTATTTTATTAATCAATAAGATGGATAAACAAGATGCTCGCGCTAACGAAGTTATCGATGAAGTATATGAATTATTCCTCGAACTAAACGCAACAGATGATCAGTTAGACTTCCCAATCTTATTTGGTAAGGCTAGAGAGGGTATTGTTAATTATGAGCAGGATGGTACAAATGAAGATATCGTCCCACTATTTGAAACAATTATCCATCATACACAAGCTTATCCAAACTTGATTGATGAACCAGTGCAGATGCAAATCAGTGCACTTGCGTATGACGATTATATCGGACGTTTAGGAATTGGACGTGTATATAAAGGTACATTAAAGGCCGCAACATCTTATACAGTATGTAATGCGGATGGTAGTGCACACCAAGGCAAGACAAATCAGATCTTTATCTACAAGGGATTAAGTCGTGTCCCAGTTGACGAAATTCAGTGTGGTGAAATCTGTATGATTTCTGGTATCCCTGATATTAATATCGGTGATACAATCTGTCCTCAAGGATCTCCTGATCCAATGCCAATGTTAAAGATTGAAGAACCAACACTTTCCATGAACTTCATGGTTAATGATTCTCCATTTGCTGGACAAGTTGGTAAGTTTGTAACTTCACGTAATATTCGTGAACGTTTAGATAAAGAACTTGAAGTAAACGTTGGTTTAAAGGTTGAAGATACAGATTCTACAGATACATTCAAGGTATCTGGTCGTGGTGAATTACACTTAACAATCTTACTAGAACAGATGCGTCGTGAAGGCTTTGAAATTGCAGTATCACGTCCTGAGGTTATTATGAAGAAGATTGATGGTGTTACATGTGAACCTATCGAAGAAGTTGTGATTGACGTTCCAACAGAATATTCTGGTTCTGTTATTTCTGCCCTCAATGTACGTAAGGGTATCCTTTCTGACATGGAAGAAATTGGTACATACACACGTATCACTTATAAGTGTCCTACACGTGGATTGATCGGATTTAGATCTGATTTCATCAATATGACACATGGTGAAGGTACAATGGTACAGCGTTTAGATGGTTATGAACCATTTAAGGGTGAGATTCCACAGCGTGAAAATGGTGCACTCATTTCTACTGAAACAGGTAGTGCTATGACATACGCTCTTTGGAACATTCAGGAACGTGGACAGTTATTCATCGGTGCACAAACACCTGTATATGAAGGTATGATTATCGGTGTATCTGCTAAGAATATGGATATGGGTGTTAATCCAATCAAGAACAAGAAGATGACGGCTGTTCGTTCCACCGGTAACGATGAAGCGATGAAGCTTGTCCCACCACGTATCATGTCATTAGAAGCTGCGATTGAATTTATCAATGATGATGAACTCGTAGAAATTACACCTGAAGATATTCGTATTCGTAAGAAGTATCTAACTGAAATCGATCGTAGAAGACACGCTCGTGAAATTGGAAAGATTGAATCTGAAATGTAATTGATTTATCCTGTTATTGAAAGATAGCAGGATTTTTTCTTTCAGAGGTTATAAAGATGAAAATAGAAAAATTATTAGAAGAGTTGAAAAAAGATCCACGGAATAAAGAATATACAAAGAAAGGGTATAACCCTATCTTACAGGTGGATGCCAATGCAAAAATCTTAATTATTGGACAAGCTCCAGGATCACACGTAGAACGATCAGGAATTCCTTTCGATGATCAATCTGGTATTCGCTTACGTAAGTGGATGGGA
>ERZ772961.425-NODE-425-length-17437-cov-5.882234_pt1 | contig 17437 bp, 11 predicted proteins | sample MGYA00580677_ERZ772961 | MGnify/ENA primary metagenome ERZ772961 (study PRJEB29015, sample SAMEA2738088) | human oral metagenome | biome: human oral; feature: human-associated habitat; material: saliva | place: China | collected 2227 ... | reverse complement strand
AGAAATAAAGGTAATTAGATGGATTGGTCACGCGGAGATTTCTGTAGAAGTCAAAAGGATTTCCAGTAATCTCTGCTGAGAAGCGTTGACTGAGCACGCATTGGAACATGTCACCATTTCGAATCAAGTCACGAGCTGTTTCCACCATTTCCTCAAACTTCTGAGGAGCGATATGAGGTTTGAAGTCAAGTGGTGATAAATTCAAGTCTTCAAATTCATTTGGTGCAGGAATGCGTAATTCCTCAAGCACTTGGTTCAAGGCTTTTTCCAAGTCTTCTTGACTGCGCTCGCTATAAAGAGCATCCTCGATGACATGGATTTTTTCCTTCTTGTGGTCAAAGACCATGTAACTCTCATAGACAAAGAAATGCATGTCTGGCGTCCCAATTGTATCTTCAGGAATTTGACCAATTTCTTCATAAAGAGAAATCATATCGTAACCAACAAAACCAATTGCCCCACCACCAAAAGGTAGTTCTGAATGGTGCTGGCTCTTATGAGTCACTTCATAAAGGAAATCCAAGGGATCACGATCAATCACTTGCCCATTTTGATAAAGGACTCCATTTTCAAACTTAATCTCAAAAACTGGATTATAGGCTAGGATAGAAAAACGAGCTGTTTCCTTGTCTCTCGGAATACTCTCTAAGATAACCTTGTGTTGCCCCTTTAGGCGCATATAAGCCAAGATTGGTGATAAGACATCTCCATGAATGATTCGTTCCATTGTAATTTCCCTTTCGATTCTTTTCTTTATAGACTTTTAGTGTTAATTTATTATTTTTTCTATTTCCCTTAAATAGTGCGGACGGGAGGTGAAATTATCCAGTGGATGATTTTAGAAAACCATGAAATGAAAGACCTAATTTTTGAGCTCCTCGCTCATTCATTTCTAGGCTCAGGCTAAAATAGTTCCCCGAACTATTTTACTCTCAAAAATTCCGTCCTATAGAAGCATATTTGCTTCTATAGGATACCACTATGGCGGGAAATATCTTTTAAAAGCTCACTTCGTTCGCAAATTTTTTGTAGCAGTCTGTTTAATGATTAAAAATAATTTAAAACTGAATAACCGAACCTATAATAAATATATAAAAATCCCCACGCAAAATAACTTGCGTGAGGACGAAATTCGCGGTGCCACCTCAATTATAGGATTTCTCCTATCTCTCATTCCTGTCTCAGATACCTCCTGTAACAGGCTGTGCGATAAAGGGCACTCCCTTGAGAATTATGTTTTCTTCTCTCGTTTCAGATGGACCCAACCTTACAGCTTTCTCTGCTTGTTTCCAGCAACCACAAGCTCTCTGTGAGAGAAAGGACTGTAATTTTTCCATCTTTTATTTTTTAGCTTCTAGGTAGTCTGCAATCGCAGCTACATCCTTGTCTCCACGACCAGAGACATTGATGATGATAATGTCGTCTTTACTTAGTTTCGGTGCACGTTTAACTGCTTCTGCGATAGCGTGCGAACTTTCAATCGCTGGGATAATCCCTTCAGTCTTGCTGAGAAGGAGCAGGGCTTGAACAGCTTCTTCATCCGTCGCAGCGACATATTCCACGCGACCTGAGTCTTTAAAGTAGGCATGTTCTGGGCCAACACCTGGATAGTCCAAACCAGCTGAGATAGAGTAAACTGGAGCTAGCTCTCCATCTTCCTTAAAGACTGCATAAGTCTTCATGCCGTCGACAATTCCGATACTACCTTTTGTCATAGTAGCTGCGTGCTTATCTGTGTCAAGTCCATGACCAGCAGCTTCGACCCCAACCAATTTAACTTCTTCATCAGCTACATACTGAGAAAAAGCACCGATGGCATTGGAACCACCACCTACACAGGCAATAACGTAGTCTGGTAAACGACCTTCTTTTTCTAAGATTTGACGGCGAGATTCTTCACTGATGACCTTTTGGAATTCATGAACGATGGTAGGATAAGGATGAGGTCCTACAGCAGATCCCAAAACGTAGAAGGCTTCAAGGTCATTCATCCATGCTCCAAAGGCTGCATCAACCGCATCCTTGAGGGTACGAGTGCCTGTTTCAACTGCGTGAACAGTTGCTCCCATCATCTCCATACGGAAAACATTGAGACGTTGACGTTCCACATCCTCTGCTCCCATGTAGACATCACAGGCCATACCAAACTTGGCTGCAGCAGCTGCTGTCGCAACACCGTGCTGACCAGCTCCTGTTTCTGCAATCACTCGTTTTTTGCCCATACGTTTGGCAAGAAGAATTTGTCCTAAAACATTGTTGAGCTTGTGAGAACCAAGGTGATTAAGGTCTTCGCGCTTGAGATAAATCTTAGCTCCACCTAGGTGGTCTGTCAAACTTTCCGCAAAATAAAGCGGTGTTTCGCGACCGGAATAGTCCTTCAAGTAATGGCGAAATTCTGCCAAAAACTCTGGATCATCCTTGTACTTGTCAAATGTCACTTCCAACTCATCCAACAAAGCCTGAATCGGCTCCGGTACAAAACTACCACCAAATTGTCCAAAATAACCTTTAGTTGTCATAAAATTTTCCTCTTTCTATATTAATTCGGCTTTTTGTTTGCTTTTAGTAGTAGGCAAGGAGCTGCAGATAGAACTCAAGTTCATCAAAGCGACTTAACGCCCTAATAAAAGATAAACAAAATGACCGAAAGAAAAAAGCCCACACACAGAATTAAATTCCGTGTGAGGGCGTTGGTAACGCGGTGCCACCTCAATTATAAAGGGACTATTTCCCTTTACATCTCTGCCTTGTCTAACAACAAGTTGCACTGTAAGGTGTGCGCACCGAATTTTCATTGTTTCAAATTCATTTTTAAAATCAGCCCACTTTCACTACTTCCAACCACCTGTTCACAATCACCACAGGCTCCCTGAAGATCAAAAATAGTTACTTTTCTGATTTGTTGAACTTATTTTAATACTTTGTTTTTTCTTTGTCAAGACTTTTTTACATTTTTTTGAAAGATGTGTGATTCGAATGTGATAATGTCTTTAGTAAATCGAACGTGAAAATGTCCCACTTGTTAGAAATTGGATCCAACTCAATAGAAACTGAATAGATGCTAAACAGAACTTACTTTAGAACACTCCATCTTTTCCATTAGGATTTTCAAGAATTAAACAATACTAGAAACTCTGTCTCCTAACAAGTTTAGTAGAAACTTCAACAGATGTGACACTTTCCCCCTTTATAATTGCTAATACCCCTTCAATCATTTCTTGAGCTAATTTAACATAATTAGGAGAAATTGTAGATAAAGCTGGAGTGTAATATTGAGAAATTGGAATATTGTCAAATCCGATTATTGAAATATCATCAGGAATAGTAATTTCCTTCTCATAGCAAGCACGAATCAATCCCTGTACTTTCTCATCCCCGGATACAAAAACCAAATCAGGATAATTTTGATTAGATAGATGTCTTGTAGCATATGAATAAACCGAATCTATTGTAGTTAGACCATATACAACTTTCAAATCCATTTCATAGTTTTTATCATTTAAAAAAGCACGAACCCCTCTCTCTCGATCCATATTAACAAGGGATTCTCCTCCCATAAGTAACCACATACTATTAATGTTTTCTTTTGATACTAATTTCATCATGTCATAAGTGGCCTGAAAATTGTTGTTAGAAACATACACAACATTAGGTGTTCTAGATTCTCCAAAAACTATGAATGGAATTTTATTCTTTTGTAAGTAATTAATCCGAATATCTTCTTTACTTTCATAAAATACTATTACACCATCTATCAAACTTCCTGTACTCGAGATTATTGAATTACTAATTGTATCCTCTTCACTAAAATATTCAACAATAGCGTTAACACCATACTCTTTACAAGTTTGTAAAACTTTATCTAATAAAGTTTGGAACCAAATTAAAGGAAAAGAGTCGATTTTTTTTACAGAAATCAATATATTTATAGCTTCTTTTTTAGTTAAATTTCTTGCATACGCATTTGGAATATACGACAATTCTTCTATAACTTTTTGAATCGCTTGATAAGTTTCTTCTTTAACATTTACTCCACCATTAATAACGCGTGAAACTGTTTTTGGAGAAAAACCTGATAAACGTGCAATATCATAAATAGTTACCTTTTTCCCATTTATATTTTTCATTTCAGTCCTCCATTACAAACATTCTAATATTACTATACAATATTTAATTTTTTTTAACAAGAGAATTTAGTAAATTATTTAAGATCAACAAATCCACAAAATTAATTTTACAAATATTCTTCCCCTTCAAAAAAGTTTAAATTGCATTTCACACCTTTATTTTTAAGAATGTTTCCAACTTCACGACAAATAAATTCATATGAGAAAAAACTACCATAAAATTCTAGATTAACTTTTTCAGTAAAATTTGTAGGATTTATAAAAACATATAATAGCCTGTCAATGTAACATTCTAACATAGAGTTAATTTTTTCTTTAAAAATAACATTTGTTATCAACTCATCAGGAGGTAAATGAAAGGCAAACACCATTTCACAAATATCATAAAAAGAAATAAATTTGTATACTTGTATCAAACAATTATTATCAAAATATTCTATTTTACCTAAATCAAAATAGATTTTATAATCTTTCATAAAAACCTCTGAGCAAAAATCTACTCAAAAATTAGATGATTAAAACATTTAAAAAACAAAAGGACAAAAACATCTGTCCCTTTGTTTACTAAATTTCAGCTAATTTCTTCGACATAAATAACACCTACAATATTAGCAATTTCTTCCATCAAACGAAGATGTTCAAATCTTCCTGATAGTTCAAGAGTAATAAATGATGCTATTTTTTTTTCTGGAACATCAAAATATTCAATTCTTTCTGAATTAACATCTCCAAATGCAGTTCTAGAATCAGTCAATCTAATGCCATTCTCAGCACAGTATACTAGTACCCGATTATATGCCTCTGTAGATCTAACAACGACATACAATTCGATTATCTTTGAACGACTTTGAAGATATTTTTTTAAAGGTTGGAACATAGTTATAACACTCCAAACAGACATTGCTACTAGTACGGCTCCTTCATAAAAACCAACACCTATAGCTAGACCGATTCCAGCTGAAGCCCATATTCCGGCTGCAGTTGTTAAACCAGTTACTTTCTTTTTATCTGTAATAAGTATTGTTCCAGCCCCAAGAAAACCAACACCTGATATAACCTGCGCACCTAAGCGTGTAGGATCTCCTGTACCAAATTTATAAGATACATACTCATTAGTCATCATAATTAAACATGCAGCCATACAAACAATACTATGTGTACGAATACCTGCTGGTTGAGATTTACTTCCTCTCTCTAAACCAATTACACCACCAATAACTAATGAAAGCACAATTCTTAATATAATTTCGATATATGATAGTCCTAAGCTTGTTGCATGCATTATTATTTCCTTTTTCTACTAGCTGGTCTCTGAGTAAAGTATAATACAGAACCAGAAATTATCATTAATACAATAGTATAAACGAATACAAGTGCTTGAGCATTTGAAGTTGCTGTTTCATCACCTGCTGAACGAATAGTTATACCCAGCGGTTGAGCTAATGGATGGTAAAGAAATACAGATAAGTCGAAGTCAGTTAATAAAGAGTTAAAGTTTAAAGCAATAACAGAGAGAACAACCGGTAAAATAAATGGAATGATAACCTTCATCATAGTATAAAAAGGTGAAGCACCCATACTTCTTGCTGCATCTTCCATCTCATCATCAACGCTAAATAAAATAGCACGTACCATTCTATAAGAAAATGGGATTTTTACAACTATATATGCAATAAGTAGAATTACCAAACTACCTACCAAAATCTGATTCAAGACAAGAAATTGTGGCTGATTAAAAGTAAATAATAAACTTACTGCTAAAAGTGTACTTGGTAGTAACCAAGGAAGTAGAGCACCATATTCAAATAAGAAATCAAAGCGAGCTTTATGTTTTCTGACAACTCGAGCAAATACAACTGCGAGAATTGTTGCTGTTGTCGCAGCGATAATAGAATAAATAAAGCTGACCAAGAATGGAGAGAATGCCGCACTATTACTAAAGAATAAGCGATAATTTTCTAAAGTAAAGTTTGATAATGTTAAGTTACCTGTTTGAATTGCAACTGGATCTGTAAATGAGTATAATACTATAAAAATTAGTGGAAGCATGAAAACTGTGAACAATCCATATGCTACAATGTGAGCAATGATATTCCAAGGCTTAGATGCAATTTTTTGTTTTTTAAGAGGCGCTTTAGTCTTAGAGATAGAAATATAATTTCCACCTTTTTCTATCTTATTCATGATAGTAAGCAAAATTGTAGTTGCAATACCTAAAATAATTGCAAGTAAGGCAGCTAAATCACGAGAATTCCCCATCCCTGCAAATGTAATAATCATTGGATTTATAGTTTGAAATCCTTTACCACCAACAATCATGGGTGCTGCTACTGCAGATAAACCACTAAGAAAAACCATAATAGTAAGTGCAAATAGAGTTGGAATTAAGGTTGGTAACACTACTTTTCGGAAAACAGTAAATGGTTTTGCTCCCATATTTCGTGCAGCCTCAATAGTGTGATAGTCAACGCTTCGAATTGTATTTGTTAAAAATAATGTATGATTAGCAGTTCCTGAAAATGTCATAATGAATAAGACTGCACCATACCCAATAAACCAGTTAGGGTCTAAAGAAGGGATAATATTTTGTAAAAATTTTGTTATCAATCCATAAGGACCATAGACAAATTTATATCCAGTCGCTAAAACCACTCCTCCATAAATTAAAGAGGTCATATAGCCTAATTTTAAAATTTTAGCACCTTTAATATCAAAGTACTCTGTAAATAGAACACAAAGAATACCGACGACATTAACTGTAATAATGAGTGAAAATGCCAACTTAAAACTGTTCATAATACTCTGAAGTGCCCTCTCAGATTTTAGAACACGATGTACAGCTTCAAGGGAAAATTCTCCTCCTTTTACAAATACATTCACTACTAGATCAAAGTTTGGATAAATAATAAATGTTACTAGGAACCAGATTAACCCTAAACGAATAAGCCAATCTTTTAAATTTAATTTATGACGCATACTGCACCTCCTTAAAATTGCAGAACGTCTGATGGTGTGATAAATAAGTCCACACTTTCTCCGACAGATCTAATAGCAGCCTGACTATCAATACTTGTTACATTAAGAATCTGACTTTCAGAAACTTTTATTGTATAGTGAATTGTAACTCCAGAAAACTCAACATCAATAATTGTCCCTTTTAGAATGAAATCTTGTTCAGTTTCACGATTGAATCGAACTTTCTCTAATCGAATGTATCCTTTTTTATCTTCTAAGAAAACGCTTGCATTTTTCAGTAATACTTCGTGGACTGTTTCATCGGTCAAAACATTAATATCGCCAATAAAATCACATACAAATTCAGTTTGAGAATTATGATAAATCTCTACAGGTGTACCGACCTGTTCGATGTATCCATTGTTAAAGACTGCAATTCTATCAGATAAAGTTAAGGCTTCCTCTTGGTCATGAGTAACGTATAAAGTAGTAATACCTAACTCTTTTTGAAGTCTTTTCAACTCTTTTCTCAAATCTACACGTAATTTTGCGTCAAGGTTCGACAATGGTTCATCTAGACAAAGAATTTTAGGTTCAAGAACCAGAGCACGAGCCAATGCTACCCTTTGTTGTTGACCCCCAGATAATTCTGATACATTACGCTGTAACTGTTGATCAGAGATCTTAATTTTTGCTGCTACTGCTGATACTTTAGCTTTAATAACATCTGGAGCTACCTTCTTAACTTTTAAACCAAATGCAATATTATCAAAAACAGTCATAGTTGGAAATAGCGCATAAGATTGAAATACAATACCAATTCCACGCTTTTCAGGTTCCAAATGAGTGACATCTGTTCCATTAACTTCAATACTTCCTGATGATGGATCTAGAAAACCTACCAATGCTCTCAAAGTAGTTGATTTACCACATCCTGAAGGCCCAAGAAATGTAAAAAATTCCCCTTCATGTATATCTAAATTCAGATTATCAATTGCAACAAAATCACCATATTTAATTTGAATATTATCAAATTTAATCATCTCACTAACTCCCTCTATTACTAAACCAAAAGCCTCTCTTTATTTCTTCCATAAATTTAGAAATAATAGAGAGACTTGGACATAAAAATTAACTCTTATTTCTTATTGTACGTATTCTAATTCAGCTTTTTCTACCCATTCATCCAAATGCTTTCCAACAGCTTCCCAGTCAATATTTTGTGGTTTCACTTGATCAACAAATTTCTTAGTATCTTCTGGTAGATCTTTGAGGGCATCTTTATTTGCAGGAATAGATCCAAAGTTCTTACTATATTCTACTTGAATTTCTGATTGACCAAACCAATCAATAAATTCTTTAGCTAACGCTTGTTTTTTACTAGTGCTTAAAACCATAGTTTGTTCAGTTACAAATGGTACACCAATCTCAGGAGTCATAACTTTGAAAACAACATTTTGTTCTTTTTGTCCAACTAATGCACCAGAACCCCACATCATTCCATATTGTATTGGATCTTCTTTGTCTAACATCTTAACAATTGAACTTTCTCCCTTTTGAAGAGTGTATGCATTTTTCAAATATTCTTTTGCTACTTCCCAACCTTTTTCGGAAACACCTAATTCACCTTTATCATCAAGGTATCGAACTAAGATACTTGCTAGAATTGCACGTCCTGTACCACCTTGAAGACCAGAAATTGAATATTTACCTTTATACTTACTACCTAATTCTGTCCAATCTTTAGGCATTTCTTTTACATCAGGCGCCCCAATTAAAACTAATGGTTGAACAATCACAGGATTATAATAATTATCTTTATCTGATAAAGATTGATCAATTTTATCTAACCATTTAGGCTTGTACTGTACTAGTAATTTTTGATCTCTAATTTTATTTGAATCAACAGCACCAATTCCAAATACCATATCTGCAACTGCATTATTCTTCTCAGCAATAACACGGTCTGCTAATTGAGCGCCAGGGATATCAACCATTTTGATATTAAAACCAGCTTCTTTTGCTTTGGCAGTTAACCAATCACCACGACCATTTGAGACTGAGTTCGAATAGATTACTAATTCTTGACTTTTATCAGCTTTTTCTTCAGATGAAGAAGCAGTCGTAGAATTTGAACCTCCAGAGCAAGCCGCAAGTGTAGTAAGAGCAACTCCCGTTGCAAGGACAGTAGACCAAACTTTCATTTTTTTCATGATAAGTTCTCCTTTTTTATTATTTTATTTAAATTTTTCATGATATGGAACAAATTGTCTCATATCTTCAAATACAGTATAGTCAATACGGTTTACAGTAATAGTTGGAATCTTCTCTAATAAAATTTCAGTTAATTCTGCTCTGACCTTAGTAAACTCTTCTTCCTCCTCTTCGGTTAAAGGAATCCGAAGATACCCAATTGAAATATGGAATTGATATCTATCATGATTAGGGAAACGAACACCTGCTTTTTCTGAGACATAAGTACGAATTTCTTCTAATCTCTTTGCAGAAGCTTCATCTGCAGGTTCAACTAATATGTTTTGTTTTCCCATTTCAGTTACACGCATATGAATTTCTTCATCCAACAATGGAAAAATTTCAAGTTGTTTAGCAAAGTAATCATGTATTTCCTGTAAAGGTGTATCTAGAGGAAGATTACTGCTCCAAAACTCCGTTTCACGATTTTCATGGCACAACAATTCAATTACAGTCATGTGAATAGAATTCCTTGGAGTTAAAGTAAACTTATCGATAAATGGTAATTCTCTATAACGTGATTGAATAATATCAACAACTTCCATCAAATCTTGTTTAGTATAAAGATTTGCTACAACTGTATTCCCAGGGAAATGATTAAATTCCCCATTCTCTTTGAACTTAATTTTTGTTAAGTTTTTCATATAAAGACCTTCTTTTTTATATTTGACATCGGTGTCATCATGTTTACATTATACAATGAAACCGTTTCCTTTGTCAAGCGCTTTCAAAAATTTTTTTAAAAAAATTTATCTTTCATTAAATATGAATTTCATTAAAAGGTTAAGTAATTTTTCCAAAATACAGCACTCATATAGACAGTATCATCAATTATAGCCATTGGGATTTTTTGATTGCCAATTCCATGTATCTCTACACATGTCTTCAATCGATTTTGTTGTCCTCCAATTTAATTCCTTATATGCTTTGTCTGCATTTGCATAACAAGTTGCAACGTCTCCTGAACGTCTTGGAACTATTTTATAAGGAATAGGGATCTTATTAACACTTTCAAATGTATTTACAAGTTGTAATACACTAGTGCCTTCTCCTGAGCCTAGGTTATAGATATAAACATCTGTTTTTTCAGATACTTTTTCTAAAGCTTTTATATGTCCTATTGCTAAATCTACTACATGGATATAATCACGCACACCAGTACCATCAAGCGTATCATAATCATTTCCGAACACACTTAGCTCTGACAGCTTACCTACCGCTACTTGTGCAATATAAGGCATCAAGTTGTTAGGAATTCCTGAGGGATCTTCCCCAATCAAACCAGACTCATGAGCACCAATTGGATTGAAATAACGAAGCAACGCAATACTCCATTCTGAATCTGCCACATGAACATCTTTTAAAATTTGTTCAAGCATCACTTTCGTATACCCATAAGGATTTGTCGCACTTGTTTCCATCGTCTCAATTAAGGGTGACTGATTGTTAATTCCATATACAGTCGCACTTGAAGAAAAGACAATCTTTTTAACATTAAATTCTGACATCACTTCAACAAGTGCTAATGTACTCATAATATTATTTTTGTAGTACATCACAGGCTTTTGCACGGATTCTCCGACAGCTTTATAACCTGCAAAATGAATTGCAGCATCAATCGATTCTTGTTCAAATACCTTTCTCAATGCTTGTTTATCACAAATATCTAATTCGTAAAACACGGGACGTATTCCTGTAATTGTTTCAATACGGTCTAGCACCAAGATGCTAGAGTTCGAAAGGTTGTCGACAATGATAACTTCCTTTCCTAAATTTAGTAATTCTACTACGGTATGGCTACCAATATAACCAGCTCCGCCTGTTACCAATATTGCCATTTGGGGTTCCTCCTAATTAATTCCAACCGACTTCACAAATCTCATAAACGCTTCATGCCCAGACGGTGTATTCTTATAAACTCCTGCATCTTCCAGAACTCTCGCAAACACTTGTCCTACTTCGTGTTGAACTACGCTATTAACCTCTTCTTTATTAATGCGAGGATATTTTTCTTTCAATTGGTCGGCCCATTCTAAATGATAATCCGCAATTGCGTTATCCTCTCCTAAAAGATATTTTCCAACTTCTTCTAACTCTGGTTTCAAACGAGGTGGTAATATCGCAAGTCCCATCACTTCGATTAACCCGATATTTTCCTTTTTAATATGTTGTACATCTTGATGAGGATGGAAAACACCATCTGGGTATTGTTCAGTAGTATGATTATCTCTTAGAACAATATCTAATTCATATCTCCCGTCCACTTTACGAGCAATAGGAGTCACCGTATGGTGTGGGACATCTTCAGTCATAGCAATGATGTCTACTTCTAAATCTGAATATTCTCTCCACTTATTTAGAATTTTATTAGCTAAATCTAACAATCGATTTTTATTTTCACTTTGTAACCTAATTACTGACATTGGCCATTTTACAATACCAGCATTAACATCCTCAAAGTCTTTAAAACGAAATTCACTCTCAAATTTTGCTTTTTCCATTGGGAAAATATATTTCCCTCCCTGGTAGTGGTTATGACTAAGAATGGAGCCTCCTGAGATAGGAAGATCAGAATTTGAACCAGCAAAATATCCTGGCAAAATATCAACAATCTCCAATAATTGTTCAAATGTTTTAGAGGTAATAGCCATTGGTACATGTTGACTATTCAAAAATATCGCATGCTCATTAAAATATGAGTAGGGAGAATACTGGAATCCCCATACTTCGTCACCAAGTTTCAACCGAATAATTCTATGATTCGAACGTGCTGGATAATTTATTCGACCTTGATATCCTTCATTTTCCATACATAGTAAACATTTAGGATAATTAGTTGCTTTTACTAATTTTTCAGCAGCAATTGTTTTTGGATCTTTTTCGGGTTTTGACAAATTTATCGTAATCTCTAGCTCTCCGTATTTAGTTGATGCTCGAAACTCAATATTCTTAGCAATAGCAGAAGTTTTAATATAATCACTATCTTTACTTAACTTATAAAACTCTTCAACTGCTTCTTGAGGTGATATATCATATGAACTCCAAAAAATATCATTTAATCGACTAGGTAAAGGAACTATGAAATTCATTAACTCTGCTCCTAAACATTCCTTTTCCTCGATTAAATCTTTAATTTTACCGTTTTTTAAGGCGATTTCCACTAAGTAATCTTTTATTTGTTTCAGGTCATTTTCATCGGAAATGCGATCAGTTCCCTCCTCACCTATTAACGCTAGTACTCTATTTTTCACATATATTTTGTCAATTTCATTATACATTCCGTATTCAATTACTCTATCAACAAAATTATCAATAATTGTTTTCATATATTTTTCTTTCTAATTTATGTTCCCATATTTTCTATACATTATCCATTTATAAATTGATTGCGTAGTATGAGCAATTTTATCAAGGTGATGAATAATATCTAAAGCACCAATTACTTCAGAAACATTCCCATCATCTTCAAATATGTAATTCATGATTTTCTTTTCAATATTTATACTAAGCTCTTCTATCTCATTCTGTTTTTGTATAACAACCATATCTAAACATCCAGATTGTTCCTCTCTATAACAAGATATAGCCCTATTCATATGCAGTCCGATAACTTCATGAAGTATTTTTATTTCTGAAATAATTTTCTTCAAAATTTCATTGTTTTGAATAATCTGTAGATTTTTTAAAATTTCAACAATTCTATCCCCAATACGTTCAATGTCAGTTGATATTTTTATTACACTAATAATTCTTCTTAAGTCATATGAAACGGGATGTTGTAAACAAATTAACTCATATCCTTTTTTATCAACATTTAGAACTGACTCATTTATGATTAAATCTTCTTTAATCAATTCTATTCGTTCTTCATTTGATAAATATTCAAATAACTTCTCATATTTATCAAGCACAGATACCCAAATGGTCTCTAAATTATTTGATAATTCTATAATTTCATTTTCTAAATATAACCTTAACATTTAGGTACCTCTTCTTAACAAAGTTCAATAGTAACAATTAATATTTTAAACAATATATCAAACATCAATAACTAGAATACTTGCATCATCTTTCTTTCCATAGATTGGATCAATAGCAGAAGAATTAAATCTCATCTTAATTAACTCTTCAAAAGTTTTATTTTGATTATTTTGATAGAATTCATAAAAGCCATCGCTCATTAAAACAATTTGTTCACTAGTAACATCTATTCGATTAATAATAGCATGGTCTAAAAATCTCTCATCCAACGAACCTATCCAGTACCCACTCGGTTGATTAGATAATTTTCTGATTTTTTGTAAAATAATTTTTTTATTTAAAACACTATTTGTACCAATTGAGTCTTTTATCTCATTTTTCCCTTTTTCAAATAAGTTATCTACTCTATGATCAGTTATTTCCATTTCGTTTACTAACATGACGCAGTCACCTAGCATCATATACTCCAACTTTTTTTCTGAAAGTTTAGCAAATATAAAAGCAAATGTTGGTAAGCGATAATACTCTGTTAATTCATATGAGTTTAAACCAATTTCATCTTTAACCTCGAGTAAAGCAGTTTCAAATATTTGTTTAAGAGTTTTTGATTCTTTACAATTAACCGACAAACTTTCTGATAAAATATGTACAACTTCTGAGACTGAATAACCTATCTCCTCTTTAAAATTATATAAATCTGTAGCTCCATCAATAATCCAAAAATACTGATTTTGTGAACCTACAGCATCCTCATTTTCTACGGAACTTCCTTGTATCGAACAAATTTTATTTATCTTTACCATAATACTTCAACCCTTTTAGTGTCAAAAGTAAACCAATTCCTGTCACTGTTAAGAATAGTTCCATAATCTTGTTCGAACCAGTCTTTGGTAATTTTTGTTTTACCTCTACTATTTCTTTAGATTTATTAATATGATTTTCAGTTTCTCTGCCATCTCCAACTATTTTATGGTTCACTTCTTCTATCTTATTATCTTGTTTATTGTCGATCTTGTCATTAATTTGTCTATTATCTTTACTTGAGTTAAACTCTCCTTTCTTCTGGTTACTATCAATTACATTATTTGAATTAGATTGTTTTTCATGCACATATGAACTTGTTTTAAATTTTTCCTCTTTGTTTTTTTCTTTTTCGTTTTTATCACTTAAGTTATTTGTTACAATTTTGTAAAGCCCATTCTCCGTTACAATATTGAAATTACCATCGCTATCACGTATAACTGGTTCTTTCCCATTTGCATTAGATTTGATGAATGATATATACTTACCGGATAAATTATAAAATTGGTTATTTAAAACGGTTATTTTACCCTTTGAATCCTCAATAACAATTCCTTCTTTACCACCGAATATACTATTCTCTGAGACTACTAAATTATCACTAACTCGTAATAATTCAATATTTGGTTGTTCTGTTTCCTTAGAATTATTATTAATTACATTTTTTGTTACAGTAATATCTGATACTTTTCCTAAATATTCTGCACTATCTTTTGCTACTCTAATAGCCTTTGTTTTAGGATCAGAAATATAAAATGTATTTTCAGTAATAACGACTTTCTTATTTAAATCAAGTTCATCTTTTACATTTTTATAACTAAAAGCATTTATTAAGGCTGCACCATTTTCTCTATAATGTACACTTTCTCCTTTTACTTTCTTATCAAATCTATTTCCTTTAATTAAAATATCAGTAAATCCAGTAAAACGTACACCAGAATACATCATGTTATCAAAATGATTATTTAAAATTTTAATATTAGAGGGGTTCTGTGTCGACAATGTTTGATAGTGTGTACCAATTGCTGTTACTAATTCTCCAGATTTATCACTTTTACCAAAATATGAATTTTGAATAGTAACATTTTCAGATTTTTTCCCATCATCATTCAAAGCATAAGGAAAACCTTTTCTAGTCAATGGTTCAATCTGAATACTCTCCTTACTTATAATTTGCCCATCTTTCATAGTTTTAGGTAAAGCTTGACCAAGAAAACGAGAATTATCGACTAATACATTTTTCGAACCTGCAATTTGAATAGCATGCCCTTGATAACTATCCTTGAATGTTACATTTTTTATAGTTACGTTATTTGAATTCCCAATAGCAAATGCACCTGAAGAATTTATAAGTGGTAGATTTTTTGCTTTAGTTCCTTCTTCATTCAAAGCACCGTTCATATCAATAGTACCACCAGAATAACTAATATCTTCTGTTGGGCCCCATTCTACTTGCGCACCATCATCCGTAAATAAACCTGTCATAAAAACAATGGAAGGGTGATTCTTAATATTTATACCATTTAGAATTGTAGCTTTCTCATTCAATTCTAAGTGTGTATGACTTTTTAAAAAAACAATTTCTTTTACTAAATAAGTTCCTTCAGGAAAATATACATTTCCTCCACCTAGTCCTTTAGCTGCAGCATCTATTGTATCTTGAATTGCTTGACGATCATCATTAACCCCGTCACCTATTGCTCCATAATCTTTAACATTCAAAGCTACGTGTTCGTTCAGATTAGTACTTAAAATAGTATTCACTTCCATCCCAGAGATGTTACCAATCATAGTATCATTTGTTATATCAGGTTTATTTTGATTAATACTCACTCCTCCATTATTATCAGTACTTAAACTTGAATTGTTATCAAGACTGAGAGTATCAGAATGGGGTTCCGCAGATAATGATGTAGATGTGCTACTCAACAAAGAGTTCATTTGCATATTATCTTTAGACGAAGAAGTTTCACCAACTACTTCATTAGCTAAAACACTTTGTGTTCCAATAAATAAAACCGCTAAGAGAACTGAGCAAACTCCCACCTTAGACTTACGAATAGAGAAAACCTCATTTTGTTGAAAAGATTTCATATTAGCCTCCAATTAAAAATATTATGTCCTAATTTAATATTCATATAAATTCCATACCAGAAAATGACACCGCTGTCATTTTCTTTATAATATATTTTTAAATCAAAATTGTCAAGGAATAACACAATAAAATATCAAAATTGTGAAAGCGTGACCATTTATATATCTAACCATACTTCTAATAATTCTTTAACCTTCCATTCAAAAGTGATTACTATCTTTCTTAGCTTGAACATAAAAATATCCTATTCACTGTATTTAAAGCATGTTGATATCTCGTAAAATACTAATTTATAAATACAAGAACAAATATCTTGTCATGCAAGCATTCACCAGGTATATTTACATGAATATCGTTCATATAGCGGATTGAAATCAAAACAATACAATATATTTCTTAAATAGATTTTCTATAAAAGCTAGATTCAAGCTCTATAAAAATAGACGCAGTTCTTCTAAAATACTGGAATAGGACATATAGATCATTGTAGACACGTGTTTTATAGATTATTTCAAAAGAATGACTAGAACATGAAAAATAGTCTCAAAACTTTGAACAATATTCTGAAAACAAAAAAGAAAGACGCGAGTTTCCACAACCTCATTCGTGGAAACTCACGTCTTTCAAAAAATAGGGTGAATTGAAAACTAGAACAAGACACTACATTTTCTAAATGATGCCTAATAAAAATTCTAAATGCTACACCAAATTGCTCACATCTCATTTCAAACCATACAGTATATTGAAACTATAAGAGTACACCTTTGCTTCTAAAATATTGCTAGAAATTAATTTGACTATCCTGATTGATTTGTCCTGTTTTTATTTCATTTTACTATAGGACTTTCAATTGAAAACAACAGTTTTACACTCAATTAGACTTTTTAGAAACAGAATCACTATTACTTGACTGTAGTTTGTCATTTTTTTGATGAAGTTAGCACTTTTTCAGAAACTGTTTTGAAAGTCTCAATGATATAGTCCACTTCTTCATCGCTTAATTTAGTGTGAAGAGGGAGCGTAATTTCATTTTCAAAGAAGGCATAGGCCTTAGGATAATTCGCCATATCAAAGCCAAGATTCTTATAGGCTGTTAAGAGTGGAAGCGGTTTATAGTGGACATTACTTGCAATTCCTGCTTTGGCCAATTCTTGGATGATAAGGTTGCGCTCTTCTAAACTTGCTCCTTCTACATGGGTGATGTAGAGGTGGCGTGAAGATTCTA
>ERZ772961.423-NODE-423-length-17509-cov-10.102441_pt1 | contig 17509 bp, 12 predicted proteins | sample MGYA00580677_ERZ772961 | MGnify/ENA primary metagenome ERZ772961 (study PRJEB29015, sample SAMEA2738088) | human oral metagenome | biome: human oral; feature: human-associated habitat; material: saliva | place: China | collected 2227 ... | reverse complement strand
CCGCGCGCCCCGCGACGCTTGCTCCCAACGCCACCGATATTGAAGAGGCCGCAGCGCTCTTGAACAAGGCCGACAAGGTCGCTATCTTCGCTGGCGCCGGTGTTGAGGGAGCTCACGACGAGGTCATCGCCCTGGCGGATGCGCTCAAGGCCCCTATTGGCCACTCGCTGCGCGGCAAGCACTTCATCCAGTATGACAACCCCTTCGACGTGGGCATGACGGGCCTGCTGGGCTACGGCGCAGCAGCTGAGGGCATGAACGACGCCGACGTGCTGATCCTGCTGGGCACCGACTTCCCCTACGACCAATTCCTGCCGTCCACCCCAACGATCCAGGTGGACACGCACGCAGAGAAGCTGGGCCGCCGCACGGACGTCGGCCTCGCGATCCACGCACAGGTCAAGCCCTTCATCGAGGCCCTGCTCCCCCACCTGCGCTCCGGCCGCTCGGATTCCTTCCTGAAAGCCAAGATCAAGAAGCACTCGGAGATCATGCATGCTCCCGTGGGCGCCTACACGCGCAACGTGGAGAAGATGCGTCCGATCCACCCCGAGTACGCCGCCCACCTCCTCAATGAGACGGCCGCGAAGGACGCGATTTTCACCGCGGACACGGGCATGTGCAACGTGTGGACCGCCCGCTACATTGATCCGCTCGGCACCCGCCGCCTGATCGGTTCGCTGCTGCACGGGTCGATGGCCAACGCCCTGCCGATGGCCCTGGGCGCTCAGGTCGCCTACCCGGGTCGCCAGGTTGTGTCGGTGTCGGGTGACGGCGGCCTATCCATGCTGCTCGGCGAGCTCATCACCGCCAAGATGTACGACCTGCCGGTCAAGGTGGTCGTCTTCAACAACTCGACGCTGGGCATGGTGAAGCTGGAGATGTTGGTCAACGGCCTCCCGGACTTCCAGACGGACGTCCCCGATACGAATTACGCGGAGATCGCCCGCGCAATTGGCTTCCACGCGGAGCGCGTCGAGGACGCATCGCGCCTGGAGGGCGCCTACCGCGAGGCGTTCGCGGCGCCCGGCCCGGCCCTCGTCGAGGTCATCACGGACCCGAACGCCCTCTCGCTCCCGCCGGCCATCACGGGCGGCCAGGTCGTCGGTTTTGCGACCGCGATGAGCAAGATCGTCCTCAACCGCGGCATCGCTGAGGCTTTCTCGATGGCAACCTCCAACATGCGCAACATCCCGCGTCTGTAGGTCCCCCTCGGGAGGCCTTCCGGGGACGAGGCCGGGGCTGAGTCGCGCGACGCGGCCTGGCCCCGGCCTCGTGCTTAGGCGTACCGACGGGCGATTCTCACCGCGTCGGGCACGTAGGCGCGTCCGAAGACGGCGCAGTGGATCATCATGATGTGCGCCTGGTGCAGGGCGATGCGTTCGCGCCAGCCGTCCGCCAGGGGCGAGGCCTCGTCGTAGGCGGCCAGGATCCGCTCCAGGTGCGGGCAGCCGAAGACCGCGAGGGCCGCCAGGTCCTCCTCGGCGTGCCCGCCTTGGGCGGCGGGGTCGATGAGGACGGCGCCGCCCGGGGTCCACATGACGTTGCCGCTCCACAGGTCCCCGTGGGTGCGCGCCGCGCCGACGTTGTTGTGGCGGTTTTTCGCGTCTTCTACGAGGCGCGGCTGGTCGTGGTCGAATTCTCCGGATTCGAGGCGCTCGCAGAGCTTTTCGATGAGCGCACGCTCGGCGGCAGCGAAAACGCGTGAGCTCACGTAGGGAGCGATGCGCTGATGCGCGTAGAACGCTCCCCACGACTCGCGAGAGGACGAGGCCGTGGCGCGCTCGCCCGGTCGCGCACGGTCGGGTCGCAGGCCGCCTTGACCAACCTCGGCGATCCCGCGAGCGCGCGGCCGCTCGGGTAAGGACAGTGGCGCCTCTCCCATCCAGCCCTCTCCCTCGAATCCGGGCGGGGGTGCCCCTAGGTGGCTGGCTCCGGCGGCGTGCGTGTGGGCGAGAGCACGGCCGAACTCCTCAGCCGCGCGAGGGGTTGGCGAGACGGACACCAGGCGCGGCTCCTCGAGCCACGTCGCGCCGTGATCAAGAACGGGCACGACGGCCGCGCCCGGGTCCGAGGCCTCGGCGAGCCACGAAAGGCCCGCGACCTCGTAGGCGATCCGCCCGCGGCGGCTGTCCGTCTTTCTCATGGTCTCCATCGACGCTCCCCGTTCCGTGTCGTCGGCCCCGCGGGGGAACCGATCAGCCTACCCACCCATGCTATCGCCTGCCCCGCCACACACAGGGCGTGCGGAGGAGCGAGGGTGCCCAGGCCTCGTCCCGCTTAGACACATACCAAACAAACATCGTTATACTTCCGATTAGAGTAAAGTCCCCCGACGAGGATGTAGGCCTCCATGACCCTCACGACGACACAGAAGTCACTCGATACCCTGCTCACCGGCGACCGCCAGTACCAGATTCCAGACTTCCAGCGCCCCTACGTGTGGGAGGAGCCGCAGGCGATCGCGCTGGTCAACGACCTGCTCGGCGCGTGGCGCACGGACGACGGCGACTACTTCCTGGGCTCCGTGGTGCTCGTGTGTCACCCCAGCGGCGACGACGTCGACATTATCGACGGCCAGCAGCGCATGACGACGCTCTGCATCCTCCTGGCCCTGCTGCGTCACCTGGCGGGCACCGAGTCCGGCCTGCACGGGGACCTCAACAAGCGCCTGAGCGTCGCCGAATCGACGATCAAGGGGTTGGATGAGCGGCCGCGGCTGCTCGTGCGCGAATGTGATCGTGATTTCTTTGACACGTTTATTGTCGGCGACAATATCGACTCGCTGCTCGACGTCGATGCGAGTGCCCTGACCCCGGCGTCGGTGCGTCGCATCCACGACAACGCGCGGGCCATGCTCCAGGTGGTCGCCGACCCGGACGTTCTGTCGATCGACGAGATCCAGAATTTCGTCCAGTACCTGATGCTGCAGGTCTCCCTCATCGAGGTGTCGACCGACTCCTATCAGGCCGCGCACCGTATCTTCTCGGTGCTGAACACGCGCGGTGTCCCCCTGTCGGCGGCCGACATCTTTAAGGCGCGCGTGCTCTCCCACGTCGACGCCGACGCCCGCCCCCGCTACGCGAGCCTGTGGGAGCAGAGCATCGATTCCCTTGGCACGGAGAACCCGGACGCGTTCTTCGGGCATCTGCTCACCCTCGCCCTACGTTCCCCCGCCAAGCGCGCCCTCATTGACGCGTTCGGCGAGCAGGTCCTCACGCCGTTCTTCGAGTCCAAGAGCGGCGAGCAATTCATTGACGAGGTCGTGGTTCCCAACGCTCGCGCGTACTCTCTGGCAACGCTGGAGCCTCTCGTCGGGCACCCCGCGGCCACGCCCTTGCAGCTGCTGCGCCTGTACGAGTCCTCCGACTGGAAGCCTGCGGCCATGGCGATTCTGAGCGCGGATCGCTCGGACGAGGAGACTGTGTCGCTGCTGACGTCGCTCGAGCGCGTGTATGGCACTGCTGTCGCCGCGCGGATCGTCCCGGGCTCGCGGGCCCTCATCGTCACCCAGTTCATCGCTGCCCTCGAGGACGGGGAGCCGACCGACGCCGCGTGCGCCGTCTCCGACGACATTCGCCATCGGGCGGCCGCGACAATCTCCCGGCCACTACCCCAGTCCACGATCCGCAAGGTCCTGCTGTACCACGCGATGGTCGCCGAGCAGGAGGCCTTCCCCACGCGGCTGCCGCGCAGCCTGGGCGTCCTGTCGGGGCTCCCGGCGGCTCCGATTCGCGGCATCGGCTCCGACATTGACCTGCGCGCGTGGAACAGGCGACTGGGCGGCCTTGTTCTGACGACCATCAAGTCGCGCACCGTCAACCAGGCGCCCGACTGGGACACCGTGGCTCGCGCGCTCCACGAGGTACCCACGGTCGGCGCCTTCACCGTCGGCACGCTTCCCTCCGACGGGGGCGAGATCAGTGCCTCCGCCCTGGAAGGCCGCCAGACCTACCTGACGCGCATGATCCTGGACTACTGGAACATTCGCCGGGACTCCGACGGGGTGGACCTGTCTCGCCTGTCCAGCTCCGAGCTGGAGGCGGCGGTCGATAAGCGCTCGGCCGCGCGCGGGCGCCAGGTGCGCCTCGCCGACGTCGTCGCGACCGGCATTATCTCTCCCGGCGACACGTTCGTGTGGCGTCGGCGCAACCTCGGCAACGTCTACGTCGTGACTATCTCTCCCGAGGGCACGATCGTGCTGCCCGACGGCCAGCACGTCTCATCGCCGTCTGCCGCCGTCAGCGCCCTCACCGGCAATGGCTCCGCCGCAGCTCTTGACGTCTTCGTGCGCGAGTCCGACGGTAAGAAGCTGCGCGCTCTGTGGGACAAATACAGGAGCCGATTCACCTCGTCGTGAGTTGCGACAGCAGGGGCCGCCCGCGCGACGCGTGGGCGGCCCAAGCCTCTACCTGCGAAATACCTCCCATGGGAACGGAACGATGCTGCTCAACGTCTGACGAACACTCGTGAGAGCGTCTATCAGTGCGGCACACGCATCAACGCCGTGGTTGTCGGTCAGCGCCCACCAGACAAAGAACCCAAGGAGTGCCAGGAGCACGATCATATGAACTGCGCTCCAGCACAAGCGGAAGCCCCAATACAGGGTGGGGAGTCCTTCTTTCATGAGACGCTCGCTTTCTCGTCGTCATCCACGACTTTCGATGTGTCCACAGCCTCAGGGCGCGTCTTCCCCTCGGAAGAAACGAGCGCAATCGGTACCTTCTGCGATGTCAACGCCCAATTCATGACCCGCAGGGGGTTGAGAGGGTCGTCCGGCTCGCGCAACGCCAGGGAATCGACCGCGAAGTAACGAACGGTCCCAAAATCGCCTTCCATGCGTCGGACAAAACCATCCTGATCGACGCCATTGAGCCAGTCGCGCACCCCGTCCGTAGTCGTGGGATCCAGGTTCTTTCCCGACGGATAGTTGCGTAGAATCTCCGTCTTCGTCAGAACCACGGCAAGGTTCCTCTTGGACAGATCAATGGCCTCCGATCGGAGCCTGTCCACCACCGAGGCGTAGGCCGCCTCCTGGTTTCCCGTTGCAACCAGCGTGTCCGCCACGTGCGGCGCGCTACCCGTATCCTCGCGTACACGAGGAAGGGCGAGCGGGTCGAGGACAAAGATCATCGTGCGAGCCGAGTTCACGTAGGTCAGTTCCTCGGTCCCCTCAAAGGTCGTGAAGCTCTCGCCGGCGGCGTCCATGATCTGGAGTTCAAGTACTTGGCCCGAGGCCTGGGTGAGCACGAAGGGGCGTCCCTCAGGACGCATGGTGTGGATCGTCTTCTCAGTGGCTTGTTCAGATGTCATCGCCTGAGACGAGGCCTTGAGGAAGCCTCGCGCTTCTGTGTTGAGTCCCTTGAGTGAGCCGTTGGAGGAGGACAACTGTTTGCGCGCCGCCGTCATTGCCGCCGCAAAGAACCGCGTCTTGCCCGCGCCGACGGAACCGAAGGCGGGGAGCTGAATCGTTCTGCGGGCACCACTGCCTTGGGCCAGGGGCTCGTCGCAGCTCGGGCACAGCGCGACAAGGATCTTCGAGGCGCCCCTGATCGTCGTCGGCAGATGCGTCCCACACTCACAGCGGCGCTTGATAATTCCCAGCGGGCCCGGGGAGATGTCACGGTGAATGATAGGGCACGCCCGATTTGGGCAGCAGTAGCTCGGCCGTGGATTCGTCTCATAACAGTGAAGGCATTTCACCTGAGCCCGAACACGCATCAGCACGGCGCGATCCCACCATCGGTATGTGATCGTCCATGCCTGCTGGCAGAGGTAGACGGCCCCTCCAATCACGCCCATGACGAGGAGCCACAGGGCGTAGGAGGTGTACATTCCGACGACGAAACCACCGAACGGAGCCGGTACGGCAATCCCCCAGACAAGCTTGGTGAAGGAACCGCCCACCTGCTTCGTGCCGATTGGCGTTCCATATGCGTCGTAGAGAATGACCCACCGCGGGGACAAGCGGACCTTTCTCCACGTCGCGCCACGCACCAGCGTGATCTCCTTGTAGACGGCGGCTGCATCACGCACGGCCTGGTAGGGGTTGTACTCGGGCCATGCCTTGTCCCAACCGAAGTGCTTCGTGAAGCCGGCAGGCTGATGTCGGATAACCTGGCGTGCCACGACCTTCTCCGGTGTTGCAATGTCCGGCTTGCTCACCGACCTGCCCAAAAGCACGCGGAGCGGAGCGCTCACGCCGACGACCATCCCAACGACGAGAGCGAGAGCAAAAGACGCGAGCATGTAGCACACAATCCAGGCAATCATGCGCATGATCGTGGCGATAATGATCCACGACATGGCGATAACGATGGTCACGGCAATCGCGATCGCAGCCAGTCCACCGTCTCCGTATGATGATCGATTGTTCACTGCGTGCCCTTTCCGTATCCTCCGAGAAGGCCGTTCGTGGCTCGTTCTAGTCGTCTCTTCAAACGGCTTTTCTTCGCCTCCGCCGAGAACGTCTCGAACATCGCGAACGACACTGGATCGATCAGCCCCTCCTTGCTGGCCTGACTCACCTCGTTCCTGCGCGCACGGTCGTCGCACACGTCTACAAGGAAATCCTCGGCTCCCCGGGTACGCGCGGGAATGAGATGGCTTCTGCGAACTCTCAAGGCAAGCGTGACGGCTTGAGCGAGCCCCCGCCTCGTGGATGCGCGACCTGTCAGGGCGACGTGCACGCACCGCCGGGCCCACTCTTCATCGGCTGTGGCGAGGCGCGTCACCGCGGCGGTGTCGGCGCACGTCAGGATGATCCGACCGAGGTAGTCCGCCATCAATGCCGACATCGCCGGGACAGAGGATATGAGCGTCGACAGGTGCGGATTATCCGCGCGCCTACACGCGATGGCTTCCCGGCAGCACTGCTCTGTTGCACAGACCTGCGCCACATACGTTGCCAGTCTCTCGTCACGGATGACGATTCCCGACAGATGCAGGCCAGTCAGCAACTCACGCAGCGCAATCGCCGGTTCCTGAGTCGCAATCACAGCGCTGACCTGGCGCATGACCCACTGACATGCCGCCCCTGTGAGCTCACGCTGAGTCTGCGCCCACGCGTCAATCAGCGCACAATCGCTCGGCAGCGCCGCGCGGTTCCACACGAGGCGCCAGCTGTCCGGGGGTAGTTTCCTCGCGCCGGAGAGCTGCTCGGCGCGCTGATTAACGGGGAGCGACGCGATCCACACCGCTTCGTGCCACGCCTCCACGCCGCGTCGCGTCGCCGGTTCAAGGCCGGAACACTGCCCCAGCCACTCCCACGTTCCCCGCGACAGCAGTGACAGGTCGCCCGGCGCTCCCCCACTCCAGCGGCGCAAGAGCTCGTCCGCAAGCGCCTGGTCAATCTCGTCGCCATGCGCCCATCTCTCGCGGTCGCGTCCCACGGCTGGGGTGGCTGCCCACGCGCGGGCTAGTCGGCCCACGACGTCAGCACGAGCGGGGGCAGTCAGCGGAGTGTCCATCGTGCGAGCGGCCGACACCACCGCTGGCAGGAGATCGTTCGGGCAATGCTGCGCTGCCTGTGTCAGGAGGACACCGGCCTGCCCCCGCGCGTCGTCGTCCTCCCACCGCAGGCGCGCTTGGGCAGGTGCGGCGGCGAGCGCTGCTACCAAAGCCTCGCTGGCACCCGAGACATCTCGCGAGGATTCGAGTGCCGACATGAGGACGCCGCCCGCCAAATCGTGGCTGTCAGTCCCCACAAGCGCCACGACCGCCGCACCCGCGGCTTCCGCATCGGCGGGAGTCTCAATCGCGCAGGTGACGGCGACGTCCAGCAGTGGATCCCCGTAGAAGAACAGTTCCTCGTCTTGTCCGGCCACCGCCAGGCCTCGCAGCGTTTCCATCACTGTGGCCCAGTCGCCGACACCGCCCCGTTCCTTCGTGAACGAAGCCAGGGCTGAGGCTCGCGTGGCCAGGTCGCGTCCAAGGAACTGCTCCCATCGACGCGCGACCTCGATCGCCGCGAGCGCGTCGGCGGGGTCTTCGTGCAGGAACCAGTCCGCCTGAGTGAGTGCGGACTCCGTCGGGGTGATCGGTGTCAGGACGCGGCGGTCGAGGTCAATGATGGTGACGCCCGCGCGCACCACGCTCGGGTCAGGTTGGGGGCCGAAATCCGGGCTCGCGGCGACAATGTCCGCCTTCGTCGTCATCGGATCGGGGACGAGGCCTCGGATCGAGAGCGACAGGGCGCGTGTGGTCTCCACAAAGAGCGTGCCGAGGGCGATCCACCTGGTGGCCACAGCCTCGTCCGCGGTGATCACGACGAGGCGCTTGGGGTTGTCGGAGGTCACTTCCTCGACCATCGTGAGGAACTGCGCGAAGTGCTCAACTGCCCATGCGTCTGCTCGAATCATGTCGCGCAACGCCTCGGCCTCGTACTCGGGGGTGATCGCGAGCGGAGACGGCCACCTGTCGATCCTCTGACCGGGGGCCTTCTCGAGGCGCCAGTTGAGCGCGCCGAACAGCTGCGCAGGTCGCATCATCCCGAAGTCGTCCGGATCGGATGTCGCAATCGCCTGGGTCAGGAGATTTCCCGGGCGGCCGTTGTTGGTGACACCCGTGGAAATACCGCGCGACAGATAGTATCTGCCCGCATGCCCGCAGTACGCGAAGGAGGGCGGGTGATCCAGCGGATCGTGGTCAGCGTTCCATCCCACGACAACGCGGTGAAGCAACGTGTCACGGATGACCTGACGGTCCTGGGCGTTCATCCCCTCAGAGATTGCTTGGAAGTTGAAGCCGTCGATCCCGTCAATGGCCTCGCTGGCCCGCGTGTCGGTGTAGAGCGCGACGTCGAACATTGCGTCACCCCTGCTTCGGCAGGAAGCCGCGCTGCGCCATCAGCCAGAGCAGAGGCTCGGCCACCCTGTGGGGCATGAGGCCGCGTTCGTCCACGCGCTGCATCGCGTAATCCGGTTCCGATCCCAACGCTGACAAGCCGAAAAAGCGGTAGTTTTCGTAGTTTGTTTCGAGCATTGTCAGCAGTCCGTCGCCTCCCCAGTGAGACACCATCGATGCAATGTGATCATGCACGGAGGCACCCTCTGCCTCGTCGTAGTAGCCGAGAGAGGAGGAGGGACGACGGATCGGATTGTTTTCCGGGATATCCGACCAGAATGCGTCGATCTTTGAGATGACAATGGCGACCGGCTGCTTGATTTTCCGGTTGTGCTTCGTGGCCTCGTTCTGACGCATCACCTCCGTGATGGCGTGCAGAACATTTTCCGGCGCTGTCTCAACCCGCTGGTCCTTCGCGGCCGATCCCCGCCCTGCGTTGCCTGGGAAGCTGAAGGGGTCCAAGAGCAGGATGATCCCATTGGTCGCCAGCAGGTAGGTCATGCTGAGTGCGCGTTCGTCAACCGCGAGGTCCTCGCCCGCGGTGTCGTAGAAAGAAAACACCGTCGACGTGAAGTCACCGAACACCGTTTTCGCGATCCCGCGTCGTGCCCGCTGCCACTCGAAGACGACGGGGCTTGTCTTGTCGCCGTCGGCCTGTTGCGTCTGCGCTGGCAGCTGACCCAACGGTGATTCCATCTGCTTGAGCAGGCGCTCCAGTCGCACCTCCTGGCCGTTATTATCACCGGCCTTGCACAGGCGAATCGTGTCCCTAAAACGTCGGCCGACCGGCCCATTCATGGCAAGTTCGCGCATGAGGACGGCCAACATGACAGTCTTGCCCGACGAGCGCGCTCCAACCAAGCCAAACAGTGAGGAATCGCTAGAAAAACCGCTCGGCAAGCGCGAGTGGCACTGCGGACACAGGCGTACACCCGTGCTCCCCAAGCAATCGGGGCACTGCGTCCTCCTCATATCGCTGAGCAGCGACGTACGGGAAGGCACGAAGGCCGGATAGTACTCTTTAAGGTCGCCAAAGTGGGTGGCGCGCACGCGATCAATATCTTTGACGCATTCCTTCTTGCCAACAGCCGCCCGTCCCGGACAGCGGAAAGCCACCTTCCGCAAATCAATGTCCGTATAGCAATAGGGGCACGGCGCTGTCACATGCAGCAGGCTCATCGGTCATCCTTTCAGGGACGAGGTGGGGGGATCATTGAGCTGGATCCGCGCGGTTGTGCCCGCGAACAGACGCACCCAGTAGGCCCCCTTGATTGAGGGGACATGAAACGTGCAGGACTGCGTGAGACCCGAGCAGAAGTCCAGTTGCAGTCGGGCAATCTCCTCGCCGTCTTCGGCTCGGGCCGGCATGTAGGGCCCCGTCGACAACACCGCGACCAGTTCCGCCGTGCCGAGGAATCCCTCGCTCGTCACGCTCGCTGTCGCGTTGCGTCCTCCGAAGAAACGCCGGGGCAGCTTGAGCGTGTAAGACATCGTGGGCACCGGCGCGTCCAACTCAACCGTGACCGGCGAACACACCCTCTCACTACCGAGGCCGACAACGACCGTGCCCACCGACACCTCTGTCACCGTATCCGCGTCGGCGATACGAACACCGCCATCTCGCCTGTAGGAGAACTTGTCGATCCTCATGCGTTCCGTGCGCCCGTCGACGCTCGACCACACGACCTCCATGAGGTAATCTCCACTCGGCCAAACCCACGAGACGCCCAGCTGTGACCCGAAGCGTTCCACCCTGACATCACGGGGCGCGGGCGCAGTCCCAGCGACGACCGCCCGACCGGCCACGGCCTCGTCCCCATCCCATGTAAGCGGAACGTAGAGACACACGCCTGGCTGCTCGTGGAGATCCATCGACTGCCGGTGAGCACTGCTGCGGATCACTCCGACAACCCGTGTACCGTTCAGCTCGTCAAGGCGCTTCACCGTCAGCCGGTCCCCTACCGACACAGGAGCGTCAGCGGGGAGCATCCACACGTCTGTCGTATAACCTGGAATATCCGTCCACTCAGCGCGAATCCCCGGCTTGCGGTTCGGCATCCGTATGTTCCCCAAGCGCAGGTCCTCCACGGGGCGCACGAGGCCGCGCGGAGTCACAGACACCGCCACCGTCTCCGAGAGCGCGGACCGTCCACCGACAACGTAATGGGCTTGAAGGAGCGCCGTATACGTCTGCCCCAGACGCAGACCATTGAGGCGCTGGCGCCCCTTCGTGGACACCGGAAAGGCACGTCGCGCCCCGTCCGCACCGACAAGCTCCACCGACACTCCGGTCGCCTGATCCGGGGTCCGCCAAAACACGGTTGCCTCCGTTGCCGTCACAACGACTCCGGTCTCGAAGGGGGGCGGCAGTACGGTCACCCGGGCTGTCGCGGGAGCGGAGTACTCACCCCCCTGGCGGAAGGCAAACACCGCGTAGAGGACATCCCTGGCCACCGCAGGTTTCTGGTCGAGAACCTGCTGGTCGCGCACAGTTGACGCGACCTGGAAGCCAGACGTCGGATTCGCGGGAGTACCCGCCTCGCTGCGAACCACCGCAAAACACACGTCGTCGTCCCGAGTGCCCCTCCACGACACGAGCACTCCGCCCTTATCGGGATCGTAAGCGGCACTCACCTCAGCTGGCGGGTCGGGCGGGATCTGCAACAGGAGGTCCGAGATTTCCTCGTCTTCACGGTCGACCGAGCGCGCGTCGATTAACGCCATCCTCGCACCGGCGTAATCCTTCATCGAGAGGGCCCGGCGGTAGGCGTCCATCGCCACGCTCTTGCGGTGTTCTGCGGCCGCGAGTGCCTCCCCCACCTGGGCGGCCAGTGCGCTCATCGCGTCATCCGTGGGGCTGGCGGCCAGCGCGGTGTAGGTCCTGCGCGCGCGCGAGAGAGCACCCGCGGCGATCATGTCCGTGACACTGGCGAGGTCCGGCGTCGGTTCGCTGGTCGGGACACGCGTGAGCAATCGTCGCGCGTCCAGATCTGCCAGGCCACAGGACGTCAGGCGGCCCAGCGCTAGCGTCGGGGTGAGTCCCTGGCGCCGCAGTCGCTCCGCTTGATCAGCGAACCACGCCAGGACACAGGCGCGCATATCCGCGTCGTTCGAGCACTGTTCTTCGATCGCAGTAAGCGTCTTCTTAGCCATCTCCGAGGCATCATCCGAGCGGGCATTGGCGGCCAACTTCGACTGCCGCAGATCCGCCATATCTATCACGCGACGCCTGTTGGCACCCATGACGGCACTCAGCTCATCGATGACACGAATGTCCGTCGGACGCACTGCACGCTCGTGGAGCACCAGCACATCCACAACGCTTCGATAGGAGGGATGTAACCTGATCTTGGAGGCCAGAGCATCCTTACATTCCTCCGAGACATCGACGCGCGGGCACACGCGGATGCCCTGCCCGGCGGCCGCCGCAGACAAATCACGATCCGTCATCGAAGAACCGATACCGCTGGATGTTGCGGCGCGGCGCAGGTCCTCCTCGGTCAGGACGCCGATCGGGTTGTCCTGTTTGAGGGCCCGCACAAAGGCGTCGAGTTCCTCCTTGCCCGCCACCGACGCCTGTCTGTGCACGGCCGCCCACAACGTCGGGTCGTACAAGGACTCCCCCAGCGCCGTTTTCGTGGCCTTGAGCAGCTGACTAATCGTTAGGACGACGGGGATCCTCGATTTGTTAAGAAACATTTCGAGGCTCTTGATGTGTTTCGTCAGTTCAGCGCTCGATATGGTGGGAGTGAGAGCGAAGAGCACGGCGGCATCTGCTTTGGCTAGCGCCTGGATCTGGGCATTGCGGTCGCTCGTGTCGCTCAGCGCTCGTAGCGCGTCCGCAACGGAGGATTGCCAGGCAGTATTAGCCTTGTAGGGCTGAAGGACAGAGTCCCGATAGACTTTTTTGTCGAACACCGTGCTCGTCGCCTACTCCTTCTGATTGTTCCTAGGACCGGGTCGTGATCCCGGCAATCTGCTTCTTCGCTTTTTGCACGTCCTCCTGCGTCAGGATCGATACGGCGGCCTGCGCCCTAAAGGACTTGCCCGTCGTCGGCTCGACGAGAACCAACGTGGCAACACCTTCCTCGGAAATCTCCAGGGTGACCTCAAGGGGGTCCCCCTTGCGCATCGGAGGCAGGCCATCAACGGTCGTGCTCGGGCCGGACACCATCGCCTTGTTGTCCGCCGGATTCTCAGACTCTGTTTCGCCGCCCTGCTCGTAGAGGGCAGACTCAACGCTCGTTTGACCATCGAAGAGAATGCCGGCCGTCATCGAGGCAGTGAGCGGTAGCGTCTCGTTCGCGTGCGCAAGGAAATACACATACTGCACGTAGTGACCGGCTGCGTCCTCCCTGGAGAGTTCAAGTCCCAGCCCACGCGACAACACGTTCGTCACCACGGTGCGACGCGGGCCGAGGCTCGGCAGGGCGCTCGATCCCGAGGCGCTCGCCTCTGCTTCGCTGTCCATGTCGGCAAATCCAGGAGCGGGGATCTCACCCTGCCCAAAGATTGCCGCACCCTTGGCGACCGACAGGTCGAAGTCCGTGTTTTCTACGGTGAACCCTGCCCCGGTCAGCGCGTTCCTGATCATGGGCATGCGCGAGGAACCACCGACCAGGAGGTAGCGGTCGATCTCCAGGCCGGGGAACTTGGCGCGCGCTGTGTCGATGACTCGGCGCGTAATATCTACCGTCTGAGTCACCAGATGCGAGGTAGCCGCTTCGAACTCCTCTCGGGTCACTTCGACGCGTTCCTTTTTGTCCTCGTAGCGCAAGAGCAGATTGGTCGACGGTCGCACGGTGAGCATCTTCTTGGCATCCTCGACGGCAACGCGCAGCTCGGTCATGAAGTCATCGTCCATGGAGGGATCGTTATCGTCCTCGAGGCCCGCCTGCGCGATAAAACGCTGCAGGAAGATATCTTCTAGGCACTGGTCCCAGTCGGCACCGCCAAGTAGCCGGTTGCCATCGATGGCGATGACCTCGACCTCGGCGGCGCGCGTCTTGAGAATGGTTGTATCGAAGGTACCGCCGCCGAGGTCGAAGACGAGTAGCGTCTGTTCTTCCTCCTGACGGGAGCACAGAGCGATGGCGGCCGCAACCGGCTCGGGGATAATACCAACGACATCCAGCCCGGCGATTTCTCCGGCCTGTTTGGTGGCCTGGCGTTCCTGTGTTCCGAAGTATGCGGGAACCGTGATGACGACCTTGTTGATATCCAGGCCGTTCTGGCTGTTCGCGTTGTTCACCAGTTCTTTGAGAATCAGCGCGGAAATAGACTCCGGCGTGTATTCCTGGTCTCTGAATTCGAGGGGGTATTCCTCGCCCATGTGGCGCTTAATAAGGGAGCAGGCGTTGTCCGGGTCGCTCACCTGTGTCTGCTTCGCTTGGCTGCCGATGTCGACAGTTCCGTCATCGTTGAAGTACACAACCGAGGGAGTCGTGTCTTCTCCGACGAAGTTCTTAACGATCTCCGCCATGCCGATGTCACTGATCATGGCCACTGCGGAGTACGTCGTCCCCAGGTCAATGCCATACACCTTGTCGCTCATGCGAGGGTTCCTTCCTGATCTTATTCCTGGTTCGTGTTCGGCTCGTCAACCGAGCTGTCGAGGTCCGCGTCGTAGCGGTAGACGCTCACCTGCGCGGGCAGGAATGCGCGCTCCGCACCCGCACGGACGAGGCCTTGGCGGAGCACCTTCGCGACCGTCCAATCCAGCCCCTGCTCTCCCGTCCGCACAGTCTTGCGAGACGCATGCACAGACCTGTCGAATGGAGCCCCTGGTGCTGCTCCAACGGATTCAACGCCAACGAGGTCAAGTGTCTCGAGAAGCGCGTCGTGGAAATACTCAAACTCAACGTCGGCTCGGTACCCCTCCCCGTGAATCCGTGCAAGCTGCGCAGCGTCTGCGGACTGGGTAACAAGGATGGCAAGTCGCGTCAGTACAGGTCCGAGAAGCTGTTGCACCTGGTCAACCTGCAGGGATTCCACACGGTTCTGCAGCTTGCGCACCAGGTCCTCGTAAAACTCGGAACGATCACTCAACGCTCGCACGTTCTTATCCAAGCCGCCAAGCAGTTCCGCGATCTCAGCGTTCGTGACAGTGTCACCCTCGCTCACCGGAGGGACGCTAGGCACCTGTCCCCCACGCTCACATGGAATGGAACTATCGAGCGCCTCATTCGCCGCGCTGGGCGAAGGCACGGCCTCCTGGAAGACCTCATCTTGCACGTCAGACACATTTCTTCCTTCAGTTACGGCATCATCGCAATGACCTAAGCTCGTTCTCTGACCACTTATTCTAACTCTTGACGCATATGTGACAGCGACCTCATCCAAACCTTGGACAGCGGCGCAACCGTGCGCAATCCGAGGTGATGGGACGTGTCGCATTGCTGCGGATGTCCCCGGTGTGGAGGACGCGTGTGGGCGGCTCAGGGGCAGCATCATCGACCGCGCGGATAGTCGACCAGAGCAGACCTACTCCCACTTTGACAACGTCGACTCAGAAGTGGTGGCGTCAGCCAGACAGGCGGACGCCTGGGCCCCTTTACTGCGCAGGTTAACCCCACAGGTGGTAGTCCAGGCGGGCCGCCCACGCTACCACCACAAGGGCCCCGCTGCGCAAGAACGGGTTAGGGCAGCCAGCAAAAGGGCCGAGTGTACGGTCCCAGGCCCACGCGACCATCACGTAACAGGGTTATAGGACATTTCGTGTTGCTGGGGTTAGTCCCAGGTGTTGTTGTAGGGCTTGGCCGCGATGACGGCGGGCGATGGCAGGCCTGGCCCAGACAAATTTCGCACATAATTTAAGACGGTAATTTTTCGAGACCGCGGGAAAACGTTGCAATTCCAACGATGCAAATTCAATGTTTGAAGGAGCCGCAGGGGAATTACGTGCGAGTTTACTGAGTATGGGTGCTAGAGGACGAGGGTTATAGGACGAAACGTGTTGGTTGGGGGTAGGCCACAGGTGTTGTGGGAGGGCTTGGCCGAGCTTCGAGCCGACGCGCCGAGCAAAGCTCGCGGGGCGGAAGGCGAGCGGGGCAGACCGCCGCCCACCGGCACACACAGCGGCCCGGCCCCACAACCCGGCCCAGCAGGCGCCCCGAACACCAGCGGCACCAATCAACACAACCTGACCTATAAGCCCCCGATCGTGATCGCCGCGGGGACCACGGGCGGCCTCGCGCGCGACATCAACGTCGGCGACATCGCAGTCGGCGTGAGCGCCGTCTACGGGCAGGCCGACGCCACGGCCTTCGGCTACGCGCTGGGGCAGATCCCCCGGATGCCCGTCGACTACTCCTCCTCCGAGCGCGCCGCCGCCAGGTGCGACGCCCTGGCCGGCCTCGTCAACCACCCGGTGCGGGTCGGGCGGATCGTCTCGTCGGACTCCTTCTGCACCGAGCAGGTGGCCGAGCCGATGCGCCAGCGCTTCCCCGACGCCATGGGCGCGGACATGGAGACGTGCGCGATCGCCCAGGTCGCGTGGAGCTGCGGCGTCGATTGGATCTCGCTGCGCGCAGTGTCCGACCTGTGCGGCCCGGGCGCCGACCAGGCCTTCCACATGGACGGCGAACGCGCGGCCGCCCACAGCGCCTAGGCCGTCCGCGCCTACCTGGCCCTGCTGTGAGGGGGGTTCGATGCGCGTCCTCATGGTGTGCACCGGCAACATCTGCCGGTCGACGATGGCCCACCAGGTGCTCGACGAGGCCGTGGCGGCCGGTGGGCTCTCCGGCGCCGTCCGCGTGGACTCCGCGGGCGTGTCCGACGAGGAGCACGGCAACCCCATCGACCCCCGTGCCGCCCGAGTGCTGCGCGCCCACGGGCACGGCGTCCCCGACCACCGCGCCAGGCAGGTGCGCGCCGACGAGCTGGCCGACTGGGACCTGGTCCTGGCGATGACGTCGTCGCACTACGCGGCGCTGTCGCGGCTGCGCGACCGCGCCCGCCCCGGCGGGAGGGCGCCGGAGATCCGCATGTTCCGCGACTTCGACCCCCAGTGCGCGCACCTGCCCGAGGGGCCCGGCCGGGACAAGGACCTGCCCGACCCCTGGTACGGGGACTACGGGGACTTCGTGGACACCCTGGCCGTTATCGAGCGCTCCACACCTGCGCTGGTCGACTACGTGCGCCCCTAGGGCGTATCGCGTGTGCGGGTGCGGTGGGATCTTTCGGGTATTGTGCCCCCGGCAAGGCCCACTTCCGGCGGGGGTGCCCGCGCCAGGCCTCGCGCCCGCCATGCCGCGGCCTCGGCTCCCGACGACCCGACCAGGTGGCCGGTCGGCGAGGTGACCCGACCCGGCGGGCTGTTTTGCAAGCGTTGTTCCGCATTGGGGTAGGAAACAGGTCATTGGGGCAGGTTAGTAACCTGCCCCAATGAGGGCTAACCTGCCCCAATGCTTGGTTTCCTGCCCCAGTGTCGTCCGCTGGGCACTGGAGGGCGCGGCTGTGGTGCGGCGGCACGGCTGCGCCTGGCCCAAGGGCGCCTGGGTCCGGGTGCGCGCCCGCGTCTGCGCCACTTGGGCATTGCCCGCACCACTTAGGCCCCCGACACGCCGGGAGAACCAGGGCCCATTTGGGCCTAAGTGGCGCAGTGGAGCCCTAAGTGGTGCAACGGCGGGCTAAGTGGTGAAGCGGCGCACGAAGCCGCGCAACC
>ERZ772961.422-NODE-422-length-17510-cov-3.196391_pt1 | contig 17510 bp, 18 predicted proteins | sample MGYA00580677_ERZ772961 | MGnify/ENA primary metagenome ERZ772961 (study PRJEB29015, sample SAMEA2738088) | human oral metagenome | biome: human oral; feature: human-associated habitat; material: saliva | place: China | collected 2227 ... | reverse complement strand
TTGGTCAACTTCAGCAGGAGCAATAGCATTGTAGATAAATTCAGCTGGATCTTCAACCCATTGAATAACATCAATATTTTCCTCAACAGGAACTTCAATTCCTGTCTTAGCATCCAAACGTGTTGGGTGGAAACGGCTGACAACTTTCTTAATATTGCTTCCACCACGACCAACGATAGTACCAATAGCATCAACGTTAGGATTATGACTGCGAACAGCAACCTTAGTACGATCACCTGCTTCACGAGACACGCTCATGATTTCAACAGTTCCGTCGTAAACCTCAGGAATTTCCTGCTCCATCAAGCGCTTGATCATCTCTGGATGGCTACGGCTAACGAAGACATTGACACCACGCGGATTGTCTTCTACCTTGTAGACAAAAACCTCGATGCGGTCATGAGAGGCAAAGACCTCACCAGGAATCTGGTCTTGTTTAGATAATTGTGCTTCAATCGTGCCCAGATTGACATAGATAAAGCGATTATCAAAGCGCTCCACAGTTCCTGACATAATTTCATTTTCATGTTCTTTGTAGGTGTTGTAAGTGATAGCACGAGTTTGCTTACGCATCTTTTCCATGATGGTCTGCTTGGCAGATTGAGCTGCTACTCGGCCAAATTCAGCTGGCGCTTCTTCAAACTTGATCTTATCTCCTAGCTCATAGGCAGAGCTGATAGCCAAGGCATCCTTGAGGCTGATTTCCAAGCGGCTGTCAAAGACCTCGTCCACGACTTCACGGACAGTATAGACATGGAAATCACCTGTTTTTTCATTAAACTCAATGGCTGCGCTGTCTGCCTGACCGTAGCGACGACGATAAGCAGAGCGAAGGGATTCTGTCACTGCTTCGATAATATCTTCTTTTTTAATACCTTTGTCCTCTTCCAAAATACGGAAGGCCTCTAGCATTTCTTTACTCATCTTCATGTAACTTTTGCCGAAGCAAAAGTATTCCTTTCTTCATTATATTATTGCGATTTTTCACTAAAATTTAACGGCCAGTCTTGCTTTTGACACTAGATTATATGGAATTTCAACTTCTTTTTTGCGTGTTTTGTCCATATATTCCATAAGCAAAACATCATCTTCAAATCCAAGCAAAGTTCCTTCGAAAACCTTGTTTTTATCCAGTGCCTTATAAAGGCTGACATGGATATAGCTTCCAACTGCAGCTGCCACAGCTTCCTTGGTCTTCAGTGGACGCTCCAAACCTGGGCTAGTCACTTCCAGAAAATACTGGTCAGGAAAAGGATCAGGCTTGATAGAGTCCAACAGAGGACTGATAATATCAGTCAAATCTGCTGTATCATTGACCGTAATCCCCTCGGGCTTGTCTACAAAAACACTGAGAACATAGTCACCGCCCATCTTGCCGTATTCAATATCTACTAATTCATAGGGTTCTTGGATGGCTGGCTCAATGACTTCTCTTACTAATTCAACAATTGTTGCGATAAGACTGCACCTCCTCACAGACAAGAGGCGAAGATACTTCCTCGCCTCTCTTTTATATTCACTAAAACGATTATAGCATAGTCTGCCTTGAAAATCAAGGGATATACTTCTAATTCTCTACAAAGTCTAAAATAGACTAGATAGGATAACTGTAGCTAGGCGCCTTATTGATGGTCCGTCGATGCTGTTGTAGAGCTGCTGGAAGAGCTAGAGTGACTTTCACTCTCACTCGTGGTGCTGCTGGAAGGCGATGACGACGATGAACGTTCGCTTGTACTAGAAGAACTTGTTACCGTACCGTCTGTCACGTAGAAAGTAATCTTGGTATTTGATTTCAATTTAATACCTTGACCAGCTGCTGGAGACTGGGATGTCACCAAATCAGCTTGACTGGACTCCACGGAGCGATCAATCACTCGCTCAATACGAGACGAAGCGATTCCCATCTCCATCAGATAGGACCGTGCATAGGCATACGAAACTTGGAGATGACCAAAGTCCGGCATTGGAACAGTAGTCACTGTTTTAGCAACGGTCAGAGTAATCTGTTTATTTGACGTCACATCATAAGAAGAGCCTGCAGCTGGGGTTTGGCTGATGACCACTCCTTCTTCAGCATCAGAACTTTCTTCTTCTACGATCTTGATCAGCTTCTCAGGAATATTATAAGTACTTTTCAGATCTTCAATCGCCTCTGAGGACTTCTTACCGACGTAATTTTCTACCGTAAAGGTTTTCGCTCCTTTGGAGACAATCAAATCTACTTTACTATTTTCACGACGTTGACTATTGGCTGGTGGATCTGTCTTGATGATCTTACCTTCCGCCACTTTATCACTGTAGTCCTCCTTGATTTCTCCTACCTCAAGACCCTTAGCAGTAATGGTCGAACGGGCTTCTGCCACTGTTTGTCCTGCTACATCTGGAACCGTAGTATTGGCAGGACTCTTGTAGATCAGAAAGAAGAAGGCTGCAAAAACTAAGAGAATAGCTAAAAACATAACTTTGTATCTAGCTCTTAAATGACGTTTTTTCGGCTTTTTGACTGGAGCTTTTAAAACAGGGGCCTCTCTCTTCACATCAGCCGCAGCTTTAGGAGCCACTGCTTCTGCGACAGGACTTGGAGCTGACTGAGGAACTGGAGGAACTTTTGGCAAAGTTTTAGTATCTGCCTTGGCCCCATCATCAAAGACCAGTTTCTTTTCATTTCGACGGTCATAAGATAAGCTGCTAGACAAGTCAACATACATCTCCGCAACGGATTGATAGCGATCGCTCAGCTTTTTAGCCGTTGCCTTAATGACCACATTTTCCAAGGCCTGAGGAACATTCGGATTTTCTGCGATGATTGAAGGCAGGGGCTTTTGGAAATGCTGCAAAGCAATCGTCACAGCACTATCTCCGTCATAAGGGATATGGCCTGTCAGCATCTCGTAGAAAATAATCCCCATGGCATAAATATCGCTCTGAACAGTGGCTTTAGAGCCACGTGCCTGCTCTGGCGAGAGATAATGTACCGACCCCAGCATCGAATTGGTCTGGGTCAGACTGGTCTCAGCGAAAGCCACGGCAATTCCAAAGTCTGTCACCTTAGCATCGCCATCTGGTGTCAAGAGAACATTTTGTGGTTTTAGATCACGGTGGACAATCCCGCGTGTATGCGCCAGGCGCATAGCCAGTAGGATTTGCCCCATGATTCTGACTGCTTCTTCGTTTGAAAGTGGAGAATTTTCTTTGATATAGCGCTTAAGGTCAAGCCCAGACACATATTCCATGGCCAGATATTGCTGACCATCTTCTTCTCCAATATCGGAAATCCGGACAATGTAAGGATGATCCAAGTCCGCCATTGCTCTGGCTTCTCTTTGGAAGCGGGCAACTGCAATAGGATCTGTCTGATAATTGGTTCTAAGAACCTTTACAGCAACCTCCTCACTATCAAGTATCAGATCTCGCGCCAGATAGACATCTGCCATGCCTCCACGGCCAATCTGTTTGATGATTTTATATCGCCCGGCAAAGATCTTGCCGATTTGAATCATTCCTGTTCCTCCTTGTCAAAACGAACCAGAGCAACTGTGATATTATCCAGCCCTCCAGCATTGTTGGCAAAGCGAATTAAGGTTTCAGTTTTTTCAGATAGGCTGATATCGCTGGTGACAATATCATAAATTTCGCTGTCTGAAATCATATTGGTCAGACCGTCACTGTTGAGCAAAAGGTAATCACCATCTTCTAACGTGATCATGCCATAGTCAGGCTGCACTTCGTCTTTTTGACCGATAGATTGAGTGATAATATTCTTCTGCGGATGGCGTTCCGCCTCTTCTTGTGTAATCTGTCCAGCCTTGAGCAAAGCATTAACAAGTGAATGGTCACTAGTTAATTGGCTATATTCCTCACCGCGAATCAAGCCAATGCGAGAATCGCCAATATGAGCATAGATGGCTTGATTGTCGATGATAGCCAAGGCTTCTAACGTCGTGCCCATGCCCTTGTATTCTTCGTCCTGACCAAATTGGTGGATGCGCTGATTTTCTTGTTCCAAATGCTCTGCAAACCATTCACGGACTTGGTTCACTGAGTCAATCTGAGTATCAACCCATGCGGCACCCAGGTCTGTTACAGCCATTTCGCTGGCAATGTTACCAGCTCTGTGACCACCCATACCATCAGCCAAGATAATCATGGTCTTGCCAGCCCGATTTACAAAAAGATTGGCATAATCCTGATTATTTGTCCGCTTTTGACCAACATCTGTTAATATTGAAATTTCCATACTGTCAGTTTCCTCCTCTTAGTCCGATATCTTCCTAAATTGACTGATAAAAAATCCATCGCTTCCGTATAATTCCGGTGTAATCAAAATGCAGCCGTCTTTCACGATATCTTGTCTTTCATGTTCTAGTCTAACTTGCTCAAAATTTGGGTGTCTTTCTAGAAATCTCTTAACTACTTCAAAATTCTCTGCAGACACAATCGTGCAAGTACTATAAGTTATTATACCACCTTTACGTAGACTTTGACAAACGCTGTCTAATATATCCAGCTGAATTTTTTGTAAATTTTCAAAATCAGCGTTTTCTTTATTGTACTTAATGTCTGGTTTGCGGCGAATTAAGCCGATACCAGAACAGGGAGCGTCTACTAAAATCTTATCAAAAGCATTTGGTCCAAAAGTCTCAAATACCTTGGTCGCATCCAGTTTTTTAGTGGTAATTTTATCTGCTAAGGCTAGACGTTCCGCATTTTGACGAATCAAGTCCAGCTTATGGTCGTAAAGATCCAAGGCTGTAATCTGACCACTCGTCAAATAGGAAGCCATGTGCACAGCCTTGCCACCCGGCGCACTGCAAGCATCCAAAATCTGCTCATGGCCCTCAATCTGCAAGGTTGGAGCCACCAACTGGCTAGACTCGTCTTGAATAGTGATCAAGCCTTTTTCAAAGAACTCATGACCAGCAAAATGGCCTTGCCTCTTGACCAAGGCTGAAGGGGCTAAGAGCGAATCGTCCGCTCCCAAAACGGCTTTAATTTCTTCCTTTCGAGCCACATCCGTCACTCGAATACTGGCCTTGTTGCGCTCAAAGAGACTAGCAAAGATGGCTTCCGCACGCTCTTCCCCATATTCGTCAATCAACACCTTGACCAGCCATACTGGCAGAGAGTACTGGACTGAGTAGCGCTTGTTCTTGCGTTTGATAGTAGTTGGATCAGCTGCGCCGTCCCGCTCGATCTTCCGCAGGATCGCATTGACGTATTTTTCACTGCCACGCTTGCGGTCTTTGGCAATTTCAACAGCTTCATTGACAACAGCATGCTGAGGGATTTTATCCAGATAGAGCATTTGATAGAGGCTGAGCTCAAGCAGAATATAAAGCCAGTTATCTAGTTTATCCCTGTCTTCCACCCAATGAGCCAGTTGCCATTCCAGACTAATTTTGCGAGCGACTGTTCCATAGACCAGCTCCGTAACCAAGCTTTTATCAGCTGAACTGAGGGTACTCTGTTTCAGCGCCTTGTTGAGGGCAATATTGGAATAAGCTCCCTCTTCAAAGACTTCTTCTAGAATTTCAAGAGCAAGCTCTCGGGCTCTTTTTTGCTTACTTTCCAAATTCATCACCTACCGCTAAGTTCCGGCCCAGACCGTTGAGAAAGTCCTTGATGTCCATCTTGGGCTTGCCGAACGGCTGCACCGTCTTTAGAGAAAGGGCTCCCTGACCAGCTGCGACCACTAATTCTTTCTTGCTGATCGTCAAGATTTCACCTGGACGACCGCTGCCTTCTACTTGGCTAACTTCATAAATCTTGAAGCGCTGGCCAGCTAGCAAGGTATGGGCCACCGGCCAAGGATTCATGCCCCGAACCTGATTGAAAATCTGGCGACTGGTCTTTGTCCAATCAATCCGCTCTTGCTCTGGGCTGATATTCGGTGAAAAAGTCACCAGCTCTGGATCTTGAGGCTGAGCTTGAATCTCTCCCGCCACATAGGCTGGCAAGACTTCTAAAAGAAGGTCGCGACCAATCACAGCTAATTTTTCAAAGAGAGTTCCGACATTATCAGACTCTTCAATAGCTGTCGCTCGACTAGCAATCATATCACCAGCGTCCATCTCCTTGACCATCTCCATAATGGTCACACCCGCTTCTTGATCACCATTTATCAAGGCATAATGAATAGGCGCTCCGCCACGGTATTTGGGCAAGAGAGAGGCATGGACATTCACTGCGAAGTTAACGCTGTCCAGCAAGCGGCTAGGCAAAAATTGACCAAAGGCTGCTGTCACAATACCATCAGCGCCCAAGTTCATCATCTCTTCCAACTCAGCGCTTTTAGCTAACTTTTCTGGTTGGTAAACTGGCAAGTCGTTGGCTAAAGCTACTTCCTTAACCGGTGTCATACGGATTTCCTTCTTGCGGCCCACCGCTCGGTCTGGCTGAGTGACCACCGCTAAAATTTCATATTGTTCGCTTTCCAGCAGGCCTTTTAAGACCGTTGCTGAAAAGTCAGGCGTTCCCATAAAGATTAATTTCACTGTCATTTCCTCAAATCTGTCGCAGAATCCCATCACCTGCGACTGTTTTTCTTTCTATTATATCAAAAAAGCGAGCAAAGCTGATAGCTCTCGCTCACTTTCGCCATCAGATAAAATTCTGGGGTTCATTATCAATACTGAGCCGCAGGTCCTTGTTTTCCGCTTGCTGCGTTAGTTCCAAGACCCGATTGAGCGTAGCTTGCAGATCATCCTCAAAGCGATACTTCAGTAAAATCTGATAGTGGTAGAGGTTGTGGGTTCGAGCAATGGGTTTGGGTGTGGGACCCAAAATTTGCACCTTGTCCGACAAGCCACTCCGTAAAATATCCATGACTTGATAAGATTTCTTGACTACCGTTTCCTCATCCTTGTGGGATAGGGTCAGCCCGACTGTATAGTAATAAGGCGGATAGCCTAACTGCCGTCGAATTCCCATTTCATAAGCGTAAAAGCCTTCGTAATCCTGCTTTCTGGCAAAGTCAATGGCATAGTGATGCGGGTTGTAAGACTGGATAAAGACTTGCCCAGCTTTTTCAGCCCGACCTGCCCGACCTGCTACCTGAGTCAGCAGCTGAAAGGTTCGTTCTGAAGAGCGAAAATCTGGCAGATTCAGAGCCGTATCCGCATTGAGCACACCGACCAGGGTCACATTAGGAAAATCCAATCCCTTGGCAATCATCTGAGTTCCCAGCAGAATATCTGCCCGCCCCTGACCAAAAGCCTCTAGGATCTCTTCGTGACTCCCCTTTTTACGGGTCGTATCCACATCCATCCGCAGAATGCGAGCCTCTGGAAAGAGGGTCGCCAGCTCATCATAGGCCTTCTGCGTCCCCGTACCATAGTAGCGAATGCTGCGACTAGAACAATTAGGGCAGGTTTGCGGAATGTCCTTGGTGAAGCCGCAGTAGTGGCAATTCATGGTCTTGGTATCCATATGTAGGGTCAAAGAAATATCACAGTTGGGACAGGTGTCCACCGTGCCGCATTCCCGACACATGACAAAGCTGGAATAGCCTCGCCTGTTGAGCATGAGAACCGTCTGCTCACCCTTATCCAGACGATCCTGAATAGCTTCTAGCAGGACTGGAGTGAAATTACTGGCTTCATTTTGCCCGATATAATCTCGAAAGTCCACCACTTGAACCTGAGGAATCTGCGCTAGCGGATTGGCCCGCTTGGTCAGCTGCAAAAAGTCATATACGCCACGGCTGGCTCTGGCCCTGCTTTCCAAACTCGGAGTCGCCGAACCCAGCACTAAAACAGCTTGATTGTAACGAGCTCGCAGGAGAGCCACTTCTCTAGCATGGTAGCGAGGATTGGAATCCTGCTTGTAGGAGGACTCATGCTCTTCATCAATGATGATGGCTCCGATATTTGTCAGCGGAGCAAAGATGGCCGAACGAGCACCAACAACGACCTGAGCTTCTCCCCGCTCCACCTTGCGCCACTCATCGTACTTCTCACCGTCAGATAGACCGGAATGCAAAATAGCCACCTTGTCACCAAAGCGCGAGATAAAACGGTCGGTCACCTGAGGAGTCAGAGAAATTTCCGGCACCAGCATAATTGCCGTTTTGCCTTGACCTAGAGCCTCCTCAATCACCTTGAGATAAACCTCGGTCTTGCCACTCCCCGTCACTCCTTCTAGCAAAACGGGCTGAGCATCAGACTGGCCAATTTTTTTACAAATTGCTGCAACTGCAACTGCCTGCTCCTCATTGAGAACCAGCTTTTTATCCTGTCGCTCCTTTTGGAAATGCGATGCAGACCGGCTGACCTCTCTCTCCTCTGTATGAAGAAGCTCCTTTTCTAAGAAAATATTGACGACTGCAGGTGAAAAGAGTTTTCGTAAGTCTTTGAGAAGACCTGATTGCGGATTTTCCAGCAGAAATGTCTGAAGCTCCTGCTGCTTTTTCGCTCGGGTAGAAGGCAGAAACTGAGCCAATTGCTCTCTATCAACTTGATACCAGGTTTCTGTCTTGATATGCTTACGGTCCGTCGCTTGGTATTCCAAGCGAATCTTACCAGCCTGAGTCAACCGCATGAGCTTGGACTGACTTTTCTTGTCCAAATCAGAAAAACGAAGACTAGCTGTTTGACCGAAAATAGCCTGCCGCTCCTCAGCTGAAAGCTGCTCCGTTGGATAAAGCAGTTTATCATAGCTGGAATTAAGAAGACTCGGCAACATGGCCTTCAGAATGGAAATTTTATAGGAAAAGACAGACTGGCGTAATTGGTCAGCTAGCCAGAGCTGCTCCGCATTGAGAACCGGCCTAAAGTCAAGAACTTCAGCAATATCTTTCAATTCTCCGATATGACCAGCCAAATCTTCCGCTTTCTCATCAGCCAAGCCAACAATCAGCCCCTGAATCAACCGACCGCCCTTTCCAAAAGGCACATGCACCCGCATCCCAGCTTCTAGCATCCCAGAAAACTCCTCTGGAACCGCATAGCTGTATGGTTTGTCCGTCTGCATCAGAGGAACATCGACAATAACCTTGGCAACTTTCACACTCTCACCCCGCTTTCCCTAAACGAAAAATAAGATTGAGTAACCCCAACCTTAAATTTTCTCACCCTCTTCTTTTTCTTTGGCAATTTGTTCTTTGATCTTGCGCTCTTCTTCTTCTTTACGCAAACGTTCTTCTTCCGCACGACGGCGAACTGCTTCGCGTTTTCCTTCTGGATCTGGATGAATCACAACATTACCAGATTCAATTTCTTCCAAAGCTCGCAGCGTTGATTTCACTGATTTAAAATCTTGAGTTGGCTTAGCGCCAGCTTCTAGCTCATGGGCACGCTTAGCTTCTAAGATAACCAAAGAATATTTTGACGGTACCTTGTCCAACAAGGTATCAATAGACGGTTTTAACATCATAACTATTTACCTAATTTCTAACTTTATTAACGAACAACTACTTCATCCTTAGGAAGCATGTCTTGGTAGTGACCGATGACCCGGTCCACACGAAAATGCTCGGCTTCAATTACACGTTTCACACGTTCAGCTGCCAAAGGCACTTGGTCATTGACAATAGCGTAGTCATACTCTCGCATCAAGGCAATTTCTTCTTTTGCTTTCTCAATTCGCTGAGCAATAACGTCTGCACTGTCTGTACCACGCCCAACCAAACGGTCTTTCAACTCTTCCAAATCTGGCGGAGTTAAAAAGATAAACACAGCATCGGGCACTTTTTTCTTGACTTGGAGTGCTCCTTGAACTTCGATTTCCAAGAAAACATCTATACCCTTATCCAAGGTCTCATTGACATAAGTGAGTGGAGTCCCGTAATAATTGCCAACATACTCTGCATACTCGAGCATCTGCCCTTGACGGATCAACTCCTCAAACTCTTCACGAGTGCGAAAGAAATAATCAACACCATCAACTTCTCCAGGACGCTGCGGACGAGTCGTCATAGATACAGAATACTGAAACTGATTGTCCGTACTCTCAAAAATTTCCCGTCTTACTGTTCCTTTTCCAACGCCTGAGGGGCCAGAAAAGACAATTAACAAGCCTCGTTCTGCCATCATATCTCCTTCACAATCTTTCTATTCCAGTGTAACAAAATTGCGCTCATTTTTCAAGAAGATTCAAAGAGATTTCCTTGAGAATCCTCCCGAATCCTGCTAGTGTTTAGACGATGTTATTCATCAAATAAACCTTGAAGACTGGCAAAAGGACTATTGGCTTCTTTCTTTTCCATTTGCTGCTTTTGATAGTCTTCCTCCGTCAGCACCTGCCAGTCAATTCCCATAGGCATGGTCTCACCGGCTTCCTCTCCAGGAGTCAAAACTTTCAGCGGAATATGGAGCAAAATATTGTCCGCCACACTCGCTGCCAAATCGATCGTATCCCCCTCAAATGGCAGAACCAAATCATCTTCCAGCAAATCTTTTTGCACAGAGCCATCTTCGACAGAGGCAAAGACTTCATGAACCATGTAGTCTTCCACTATATCAACTGGAGCCATGCTGCGACTAGAAGCGAGGGTAATCTGGTAGGTCAAGGTGTAATCCAAAAAATAAAGCCCATTTTCATACTGAGCCTGACCTCTAGCCACGATCTTCTGGATATCTAGCACTTCACGATTACGTTCTTTTAGCTCTTGCGCCAAATCAAAGTCTTGATCAAACTGCAAACCGCCAGCATTTTTCTTAATTTCTTGAATATTTAACATTTCAGCCTCGTTTTACATTATTTCTTTCTTCATTATACCATTTTCTCGACCAAATACCTATACCCCAAACAGCCAATGAGACAACTAAAAAGAAAATCTCTCAGCCTCTTGGACTGAGAGAAAAGATGTTTCTTCCTAAAAAGCTTTGTTTATTTTCTGAATTTAAACTGGCTGTAAAGACCAAAAACGATGATCCAGACAGCTGATCCAATTGCTCCCACTACCGTTGACTTTTGTAAGAAAAGAGTCACAAAGACAAAGGCAAAGAAGAGCATGGTCAAAGGATTGAGAAACTTGTAAGCTGGCATGAGATAACCATCTGCCATAAAATCTGGTGACTTGCGATATTTGAGGTGGGCCAGCATGGTCAGACCATAGATAGCGATGTAGACACCAGATGAGGAAGCCGTAATCAGGGCAAAGGAATCTGATACTCCCGGCAGAATCTTGATAAAGGCCGCAAAGGCAATGACAGCCGCTGACGCCAAAATCGCATTCTGCGGAACATTTTGTCGCGACAGCTTCCCAGCTCCTATTTTCTTTAGAAAACGATTTGGCGTATCGTGGGCAATCTGATACAAATGGCGACCCGTTGAGTAAAGGGTCGAGTTCAGTGCTGAAGCCGCTGAGGTCAGAACCACGAAGTTAATCAAGGCCGCCGCCCATTTGAGACCAGCTAACTGAAAAACGATAACAAAGGGAGAGTCAGCTGTTGCCAGCTCTTTCCAAGGAATGATAGCCATAATGGCAAGGAGAGAACCCCCGTAGAACAAGACAATCCGCAAAGGAATTTCTTTGATGGCCTTTGGCAATACCGCTCGTGGATTAGCCGTTTCAGAAGTAGTAATCCCGATAAATTCAATGGCTTGATAGGCAAAGAAAACCATCTGAAAAGCCATAACAAAACTTACAAAGCCATTAGGGAAAAGCTGAAAACCGCGACCAATATTCCCAAGACTGGCTACTCCGTGAGGCGTTTCAAAGCCTGTCAATATCATAAAGACAGCCGTTGCAATCAAGGCAATGATAGCCACAATTTTTATCATGGCAAACCAAAATTCGACCTCACCGAAAACTCGAACCGCTATCAGATTGACCAAGCTAAGGAGAGCTAGAAAGACAAGCTGAATCATCCAAGCTGGCCAGTCAGGAAACCAGTACTGCACATACTGGGCAACAGCCGTAATCTCAGCCATTCCGATAAAAATCAGAGAAATCCAGTAGGACCAACCAGAAAAATACCCCCAGCCAGTTCCCAAATATTTGGTAATAAAGTTGATAAAGGTATGCTGGTCAGGGTCGTAGTAAAGCATTTCCCCAATCGCCCGCATCATCAGATACATGAAAAGACCCGTCAGCATGTAAATCAAGATAATGGACGGACCCGTCAGACTAATCGAACGCCCCGCCCCCAAGAAAAGACCTGTGCCGATGGTTCCAGCAATGGCTATAATCTGAACATGTCGATTTTGTAAACCACGTTCCATCCCATTCTTTTCTGTTTTTTCATTATTTTTTAAATCATTTTCACTCATTCAATCATTTCCTTTCACAAATCGCTTTATTGTATCACAATTCAGACAATTCTGCTAGATTTTTTTATTTTATCTAAACATTTACTCTAGAAAGTTTATGCAAAAAGACAGACTCATAGTTCGTAGAATCATTTATAACAGACAGGATAAAGCATTGTATGCTGTTCTTATGAAGAGACTCTATCTAGCTCTAACTCCCTTACTTGTCTAGGATAAACATCCCTATTATCCACCACTTGAGGATAATCTGCAAATAAGTAGCAGTCCTGAAAGTTCAGTTCTTCATTTTCCTTAGCATACAAACAGAGATCATCCTCTAGCTCTTCTGATTTTACAGCCTCCATGATATCTTTTTATAAATAGGTTTGGTTTTCTTCATTGGTCAAAAGTCCCTTTCCATTCATAGGCCGGATAAGCTCCTAGACATTGATAGTCCAAGCTTTCTGCAACCTTCTTGGAAGCTTCGTTGTGCGCATCCCATAGTGGAAAGAGTGAGCGTTTTTGAGCTTCTAAAATCAACCGGGATCCCAAGATTTTGGCCAAGCCCTGCCTTTGGTAGGCTGGCTTGGTAGCAATTTCAATCTCAAGAGCTCCATGATAGACCAATCCTGTCGATACAGCAGCGATGATTTCCTTATCTGAATAGAGTAAAAAACCAAAGCCACCCGACGCTTTAAAATGGTCAAAATCAGAAAAATCACCCCGCAAATCCTGAGACCAGACTTCCTCAGCCAAACGCTCATAACTCTCCTCAACAATCGGACAAAGGTGGTAGTTTACTGGTAGACTGCTCTGCCATTTCTCCAAGGCCTCTGTGTCAAAGTCTGCCCTGTCAGCAAAAGCGTAGCGAGTAAACCGTTGCAACTCACTCTGACTATCCAGAAACTCTTGCCAACTGGGCTCCTCAGAGATAATGACCTTGTCAACCAAGCTGTATTTTGTGCTATAGTCCTGCCACAAATCCGGATCCACCTGACCAGCTGGAAAAAGAAAGTTCCCTAGTTGGTAAAAACAGGATGTCTCAGGAGCGTTCATAAAGAACTGCCCTAGACCAGCATCCAAACCATAAAGTACCATATTTTTGGTCCAAAATTGGAAAAAAGTATTCTTTACCTTCATTCTTTGTCTCCTTTCAGATTCAGTTCATTGATTTTATTCGTCCAGATATAGCCGTCAAAGCCTTCGGGAATATCTTTTAGACTATGGATATGATCGAAACCTTCTGATAAGTCGCTGCCACCAGCTGTTAGCTCAACCCATGTATTGACTGCTTCCATTCTTTCCATGAATTTATTTGGACAACCCCATAAAAATCTGGCATATTTCAAAGAAATGCACAGCTCTGCATTTTTTATTTCCTCAGGAATGTAGCCGGTAAAGCCCAATAATTCATATTGGATAAGAATGCGCTTTTTGGACAAGAGCTTGAGACTGCTGCTCTGACTGCGCAACCAATGAACGCCTTCCTCGCTTGCCCCACAAATACTGAGTTCATCTATCCTTTCGGGCGAGAGCGTTTTTAGCTTTTCCCACAAGACTTTATAGGTTTCTAATTTCCCGTCTTTGACCTCAATCACAAACTCCTTGTCGGGAAAGGACTCAAAAACCTCATCTATTGTGGGCATCTGACCGACTCCTTTTCCTCTAAAAGGATAGGTTTTTCCGCCATCAGCCGTATAACCGTAACCGATATCCATCTTTTTGAGCTCAGCCATCATGTAGTCCTGAATTTCTCCCTTAATACCAGTTTTGAATTTCAGAATTGCATCATGAAAAACTGATAGTAGCTTGTCTTTGGACAACTTCACATCAAACTCCACTGCATCCGCTCCTAGGTCAAAGGCCGCCTGCATTGAAGAAATAGTGTTCTCAAGATAGGGATGCGTAGGCGGGTCAATCATGGCTGCCGTATTGCTATCCCAGTCCGCTTTAGATTCATCAAAGGTCTGTGCAAGCCCTCGATGGGCCAGAATTTTATATTCCTTCCCATCTTTATTAGAAAAGAGGCTTGTATTGTTTAACCAGATAAGAAATAGCAGAGCTAGACAAATCATATAAGTCTTTTTGCGTTTTTCCCATTTAAACATTTTATTTCCTTACTTCAAACTCCAGCCGCCGTCGATTTTGATAATCTCACCTTGCATAGCAGCTGCCTTACCGCTTGCCAGAAAAAGACTAACATCAGCCACTTCTTGAGGGTCCAGCCAGCGCTTAATCGGCGTTTCCTCAGCAACCCAATCTGCCAGCCCGCCTGGCTCAAAATCTGCGGCAGTCATGGCTGTCTTGACAGCGCCTGGCGCTAGGCCAAAGACTTGGATATTTTGATCCGCATAGTCCAAGGCTATTTGCTTAGTCAGGCCAGCCAGAGCATGCTTAGAGGCTGTATAGGCTGCACCGCCTCCACCAGCCAAAAAACTAGCAATCGAGCACATGTTAATGATGATACCAGACTTTTTCTTCAGCATTTTCTGCAGGTAAAAGCGGGTGATTTTCATGGTAGCGGTCAGATTTAGCGCAAAAATCTGCTCCCAGTCCTCGTCGCTGGTATCGTGCAGGGGACGATAATCGTCCAAAACACCTGCTGTATTGCAGAGAATATCCACCTCGAGTAAGCTGGTGAAGAGCGGTGTCAAATCCCCTGTCAAATCCAGCTTAATAAAACGCAGCTCATTTAGAAAGCCGGGATTTTCATCCTTATCCACCCCATAAACCCGGTAGCCATTTTCCAAAAAGGTCAGAGCCTGAGCTCGGCCAATGCCAGAGCTAGCTCCCGTAACTAGTACCGTCTTAGTCATTCACTTCCACCCAATCTGTCGCCAGCACATCACAAGGAGTCGGACTCCACATGGAGAAGCCCTCCCCTTCGCCTGAAACATTGATGAGGAAATAAGGTGTCACTTCAAGAGCCACCCCATTCTGCTCAATCGTGTCAAAGAGCTGGACGTAGTTCTCTGCCCCACCCCAGCCTGTACGTACATATTTTTTCTTGGCCTTAAGGCCTGGTAAAATTTCTTCAAATGTCATGGTTTTCTCCTTTTATTTATTGGTAATCATTTACGAATTTGCTGTTAGCAGTCATAGGTAAGTTAAAGCTTCTTCTCCATCTCCACAAAGAGATGAATATCGCCATTGCTTTCTTGCGGAATGCGCCTCACCACTTCAAAGCCCATGTTGAGATAAAGCTGCTGGGCTCTTTGGTTAAAATCAGCTACAGACAGTGCTAGCTTCTTGACTGAGAACTGACCGCTGACAAAATCCAAAATCTCCTCTAAAAATGCAGCACCTTGACCTTTTCCACAGTGCTCCGGCTTCATCCCCAAACCAAGCTCCAAAGTTCGATCTCCTTTCTGCTCTAAGCAGAAAAATCCATAGAGTTCCCCATCTCGCACCACTTGATAATAACGGTCCCCACGCGCTTCTGGAGAAACCAGTTCTTCATAATCCTCCAGGTCATTTTTCATATCATAAAAGTCATAGGGTGCCTCATAATGCCAGTCGTTAGCAATTTCCAAAGCATGCTGCTGGCTTAATCGTTCGATCTCCATCTTATCCTCCTTTCTCTAAAATTCCCAATAAAAGCGTTTCTGGTCTGCTTTTTCGCTGCAGCCGAGGCTGCGATAAAATTCATGGGCTGCGGAGCGGGAAATGCCTGAATTAATCCGAATTCCTGTGTAGCCTGCTGCTTTTCCCTCTTCACGCAAAGCTTGCATCAGCGCTCTGCCATGTCCCTGCCCTTGAAAATCCTGAGCGACGGCCAAAGCCAAGAGATTGAGCAAGGACGGGAAATAGAGACAGTCGTAGCTAGCCGCATGAGCGTAACCTATGACCTGTCCGCTTTCTTCAGCCACCAAAATCAAATGCTGGTCATTCTCTAGCAGCCTCTTCAGTTGCCCCTCCGTCGCTTCCCTATCGAAAGCATAGCCCAAACACTCAGCATTGAGGCGCTGAATGGCTGCAGCATCTCTTAGTTTTACTTTACGAATCATCTGTCACCTCGTTCTTCTCTTTATTATAGCAGAAAAGCAGTCTCTTTGACTGCTTTCAATAAACTATTCTCCTAACTGTTTCTTCAACCAAGACTCCGCCTCTTCTAAAGGCTGGTCTGTTTGGATATCGGGCTGAATTGCCTCATTCTCATAAAGCTTACCCGTGCGATCTAAGATACTCGAGGTAGTCAAGAGCAAAACCGCTCCATCATATAGTTGATAATAATTATTTCCCGTAGTATAGCTTGCCGTTGGCTGACCAAATATTTTGACGTTTTCCAGTCCCTTAAAAGCTAAAACAGTCATTTCTCCTGAGCTGCCTGTCTTCCCATTGATAAGGACGGCTATTTGCACTTTCTTTGCTTTCTCATCAGTCTGTTCCAGACCAAGCTGCTTCAGAACATCTGATCGCGAAACCGCGCTCTTGCTTCCATTTTTTTCAACGAATTGGAAGAGATCTTCATCAGGCAAAAGAGAGGACAGTCCCGCAATCATCGGATACATATTCCCGCCAGTATTGTCTCTTAAATCCACAAGAACCGCCTGATAGTCACCCTTTTTAAGAGCTGCTGACAGTTTCTTGGCATAAGTCTTCGCCGCTTGTGCATCACCAGTAAAAGCAGGAACTTTTAAATAGAGAATTCCCTCCCGATTCTGCACTTCAGGCTGATTTTTGCTTTCTGGACTATTTTCGGGATTATCCTGTGGGCTTAAAAAATAAGAATGCTTCCCGCCAGCCTCTTTGGTTAATTTTTCCAAGACAGGATAGGTGTCTTGATAAGTCTTAGCTGATTCAAGCTTCTCCAAGGCTTTCTTCTTCTCATTTTCCCAGTCTTTGTCCGTATAAAGACCGAAATCAAGCTTTTTCACAACCGAGCGAGCGTAGTCCTGCGGACTAGGTGGAAAAAGAAAAATTCCATAGTCTGGACCAAAGTAGACTAGAAAACCTATTAAAAGAGCAAGCAAAACCAGTACTGTTCCCAAGCAACCTAAAAGAACTTTTTTCATAATTGCACAACCTTTCTTGTGAGGATTCCTGAGCTGATTATAGCAAAATAGAGACCTGTTTTCCATGTCTCTACCTTACATTTATCATCGTCAATCTTACATTTTTGTAAGATTATTTCATTTAAATCTACAGAAGCTTATTTCCATCTCTCACTCTTGGAAAATGCAATCATGAGACCAGAACCAGCTAGAACTGCCAGAATAACAAGACAGATATTTTTCAGAGGATAGAGCCAGTCTTTATTTTCCTCATGCCACCTTGACTTCCAAAGGCCAACATAGTCAGCGCTCATATGTTCGGGT
>ERZ772961.412-NODE-412-length-17785-cov-9.051100_pt1 | contig 17785 bp, 14 predicted proteins | sample MGYA00580677_ERZ772961 | MGnify/ENA primary metagenome ERZ772961 (study PRJEB29015, sample SAMEA2738088) | human oral metagenome | biome: human oral; feature: human-associated habitat; material: saliva | place: China | collected 2227 ... | reverse complement strand
TTGGGGCTGTGTCGGGCCCTCCCGTCCGGTTCTACTGGAGGGGACGAGGCCGTGGTCGGCTGTCGCTGCCCTCTTTCTTCCGGATGCTCCCCGGCGATACCCCGCTGTCGCGGGCCGGATCGTAGCGAAAAACCAGTGTAGCGAAACGACTGTTCAGATGCCCATCGGGGGGCGCGTCTGTCTGCCCACAGCGCAGGCGTGCTTTTCCCGCATCGGTCCACGGCCTCGTCGCCACGGCGCGTGCTTGCGGGGAGCGCGCAGCCCTGCACTAGAGTTGTGGGGTGTTTGAAACGGAAACGAAACGCCCCGCGCGCCCCTGGGGTGCGCTCGTCAGCACGTGCGTGATCGCCGCGCTGCTGGTCACCTGGGCGTTGCAGGGGTCCCTATCCGGCGCGGGTTTCCCGGTTGGGCGCGCAGCGACGATTGCGGTGGGCATGACCCTGCAGGCGATCCCCTTCCTCCTCCTGGGCGTCTTCGTCGCCGAACTCATCGAGGCCTACCTCTCCCCCGCGCTCATCGCCCGGGTGTTCCCAACGAACCCCCTCGCCTCGGTGCCAACTGCGCTCCTCGCAGCCTTCGTGCTGCCCGTGTGCGATTGCTCGGCCGTTCCGATTTTCCGATCCCTCCTGCGCAAGGGGGTTCCCCTGTCGGCGGCGACGACCCTCATGCTGGCTTCCCCCGCGATCAACCCGCTGGTGTTCGCCTCGACGCTCTACGCCTTCGGGTCATGGTCGCTCGTCGCCGCGCGCGTTGGCCTCTCCGTCATCGTCGCCCTCACGGTCGGCCTGTCTATGCTAGTCATTCCCCCACGCGCGCTGCGCGAGGAGAGCCTGTCGGACACCGATCACGGGGGCGACGCGTGTTGCTGCGAGCACGGGTGCGAGATGCCCGACCGGAGCGTCTCTGGCGTGTTGGCAGCGACTGGTCGGTCGTTTGGGCGAATTTTGCCGTTCTTACTGGGAGGCGTGGCCGCATCAACGGTGGCACAGGTGCTGTGGCCGGTGTCGTCGTTGCTGTCGGGGCTGCCTGCGGCGGGCGCGTTGGCTCTGATGATGGGAGCGGGTTTCGCCCTGTCCCTGTGTTCATCGTCTGATGCGGTGATTGCACGCTCGTTCGCCTCATTGGCACCGACAGGTGCTCTCATGGGCTTCATGGTGTACGGGCCGATGATGGACGTAAAGAACGTAGCGTTGTTGTCGTCGCAGTTCCGCGGAACATTTGTGGCGCGCCTGTTCGTGACGGTGACAGCAGTTGCCGCGTTGGTTGTTGGCGGCTCCTGGTGGATGGGGGTTCTCTCGTGAAGCTGTTGGATCGGATTGCTCCCACCCTGGAGGCCCTGTCTCTGGCGGGGTTGGGTGCTGCGCTCGCATGGATGGCGCTGTCGGGACGCTACGGGTCATTCGTGCCACCGTCGGCGCGGCTGGGCATCCTCGCATCAGGCGTCGGCTTGTTGGCGTGCGCGCTGGCACTATCGTCGCGTCTGGAGGTGGGCGAGGGTGAGCACACCCATGGTGAGCACACCCATGCGCCCGCGTCGTCGCGTCGTGGGCTGACGCGCGCCAGCGTGGCTATCCTGGCCGCCCTCATCCTGATCCTTCCCTTCCGCGTGTCCCCCTCTGAGCTGGCCGCAACCACGATTAGCGCGCGTGCCGCAGATACCGAAGACGAGGCCGAGGCGGACCCCGGCGCACCATCCGAGGACAGCCCCTCCGCTCCCCCCGCGAGCGCGGATGGGGGCACGCAGTCGGCCACCCCGGGTGGGAGCCAGAGCGGGGGTGGGTCCCAGGCCTCGTCGAGTGGAGTGTTGGAGCTGACGACGGAGAATTTTGCTGCTCAGGTTGAGGAATTGGCGTCTCATGGGAAGGTGCATGATGGTCAGCGTGTGGAGTTGACGGGTTTTGTGATGAGCGAGGCTTCGGCGCGGGGGCAGGCGTCGATTCCGCGGTTGACGCAGGAGGAGAGTTTCGCGGTGGCGCGTATGGCGATTTGGTGTTGTGCGGCGGACGCGTATGCGATTGGTTTTGCGGTGCGGTGGGACGGAGCGGTTCCTGCAGCGGATAGCTGGGTGCGGGTGCGTGGGACGTTGCGTCTGCGGGGTGCGAAGGCGTTGGTTATTGATGCTGAGTCGGTGGAGGTGACGAGTGCTCCGGATCCGGAGTTTGTGATTCAGAAGCGGTGAGCACCAACATGGTGAATGACTTAGATCACTCACCATGTTTATGTCCGTTAGCTCGGACACAAAAAGAGGCGCGTAGCGTGAGGAGTGCGCACACGGCAGGCACGGGCGCATTCCTTACCTTCAAGGACGAAGACATGTCTACGACACCCTCACTCACGCCCCGCGAGAAGAACGCGAGGCGCTATGCGACAACGCTGGCGATCATCGCCACCGGCGGCGCGAAGCTAACGACGAAAAGGCACACCAATGACCGACAAGACTCGAGACATTCCCGACAACGTACGCAACGTCCTGGTCATCATGACCGACCAGCACCGCACCGACACAATCGGCTGCCTGGGCAACCCCCACGCCCGCACCCCCGTCATCGACGCAATGGGCAAATCGGGCTTCGCCTTCACCCACTGCTTCACCCCCACCGCGATCTGCACGCCGGCACGCGCCTCACTCATGACCGGCAAGCGCCCAGGTAAGCACCAAGTGCTGGCCAACCCCGAGTGGAACATCGCCTACCAGGTCTCGATCCCCAAGGGCACGTGGACGTACACGCAGGAGCTACGCGACGCCGGCTACAACGTCGGCATCGTCGGCAAATACCACTGCGGCTACAACCTGCCCGACACCTTCGGCGCGGACGACGACACCTACTGGGGTGCCGAAAACCCCGTGGCCAACGAAAAGTACGTCGCCTGGCTCGAGGCCAATAACCTCCCGCCTGTGCGCGCCCACGACCTGTGGCGCGGCAAGCTCCCCGGCGGGCGCGACGGGCACATCATCGCCGCACGCCTGGACCAGCCCGAGGAGGCCACCTTCGAGCGATTCCTGGCAGACCGCGCGATCGAGAAGCTGCGCGAGTACGCGGCCGACTGGAAAAACTCGGGTCAGCCCTTCTCCCTCGACGTGCATTTCTTCGGCCCCCACCTGCCCTACTTCCTGCCCGACGAGTGGTTCGACCTGATCGACCCCGACCTCGTGGAGCTGCCGGAAAACTTCGGAGACCCCCTCATCGGCAAGCCCCCGATCCAGGAGAACTACGCGACCTACTGGTCCACGTCCTCGTTCACGAACGAGCAGTGGAAGAAGCTCATCGCGGTCTACTGGGGATACACGGCCATGATCGACTACGAGATCGGGCGCATCAGGGCTGGCGCCAGGACATCGTGTGCGAGTTCCACGGCCACCACTTCCCCCTCCAGCAGCGCATGCTGCGCACGCGGGACTTCAAGCTCGTCATCAACCCCGAGTCGATCAACGAGCTCTACGACCTGCGCCTGGATCCGGCGGAGATGAACAACGTCTACACCGTGCCCGTCTACGACGAGATTCGCAGGGAGCTGGCCACGAACCTCTACCTGCAGCTGCGCGAGCGCGGAGACCACTCCTTCGCCAAGTGGATGGCGGCAATGACGGACTTCGACATCCCACTGGTCAACACGGCTCGCTCCGACCTCGACGAGGTCACGAGCGACTAGACGCGCGGCGGCGGAAGGGACTCCAGACTTCCGCCGCCGCGACACCCACGCAGACACACACCACCCACGAGACACACTCAGTGACGCGTATCATAAAAATAACGAGGCCGTGGCGGGGCACCGCTCACGGCACACACCCGGGAAGGACGGACATGCACTACCCCACACGCCACCCCCTCCCCACCCTCGAGGACCGTATCGTCGCCCACCTCTCCCTCTCCCCGGCGACGCGTTCGCAGCTCTGCGAGGCACTGTCTGCGAGCGCCACCTCCCAGGGGATCGACGTGTCGCGGGTGCGTGCAGTGGGCGTTGGGGCTCCGATTCCGATGGGCCGTCATGCGCGAGTAGCGTCGGATGCCTATCCGAGCGTAGAGGACGTCGCGTCAGTGACGGGACGGTGGTGGCAGGCTGTCCCGGTGGTGGACAACACGGTGCGGATGGCTGCTTTCGCGGAGGGGCTTTGGGGCGCGGGGTCGGGCATGTCGTCCTTCATTTACCTGCGCCTGTCGGGCGGCGTGGGAGGCTGCGTCGTCTCCGATTTTCGTCTGGTGGGCGAGGCAACGGGATTGGCCGGGGAGCTGGGACACATCACGGTGGCGGGAAACGATGCACTGTGCGGGTGCGGGAAGCACGGCTGCGTGGAGACGCTCGCGTCGGTGCCTGCCCTATGCGAGCGAGCGGGGGCGCGCGATCTGAGGGAACTGCGCGCGGCTGTGCACGCCGACGATGAGCGTGCGCTGGCGGCCTTGGAGGGAGCCGCACGGGCGATCGGATACGTGCTCGGATCGGCGGCGTTGCTCATCAATCCGAAAGCAATCATTGTGGCGGGCGAGATCGTGGACGCTTTCCCCCAGATTAAGGAGGACATCGCCGCCCACATGCGCGCGGAACTCCTTCCCGTCATGGAGTGGGACATCGACGTGGTCGCGGCCTCGCTCGGACCGATCGGGGCCGCCCAGGGCTGCGCCTACATCGCGGCCCACCCGTCGGGCGACGAGGACGCCGACCGCGAGCGCACGCCTCACCGGGGAGGGGCCACGGCCTCGCCTGGGGTGGGGGTGTGCGCTGGGGGTGAGCGTTCGTGAGTGCCCAGATCCCCTTTTCTGTGGTGACGAAGCCGACGGGTGCGGCATGTAACCTGGACTGCCAGTATTGCTTTTTCCTGTCTAAGGAGTTGCTCTACGATGCGGCGGCGCAGACCATGTCCGAGCAGACCTTGGAACGTTACGTCGAGGCGTTCCTGGAGTCGAGCCCCGACGGCGAAGTGACGATGCTGTGGCAGGGCGGGGAGCCGACCCTGCGCGGCCTCGTCTTTTTCGAGCGCCTCGTGGATCTGTGCAAGCGCTACCGTCGCCCCACGCAGTCGGTGCGTCACGCTTTGCAGACGAATGGGACGCTGGTGACCGATGAGTGGGCGCGGTATCCACGCGATGGTTGTGCGCGGCTGGGAGGCTCTGGAGCGCGCGGGCGTGGAGACGAACATCCTATCCTGTGCACGGTCAACGCCGCGAACGAGGAGCACGGGGCGCAGGTGTATCGCTACTTCCGTGACGAGCTTGGGGCTCGCTACCTGCAGTTCATTCCCATTGTTGAGCGTGTGCGCGCCGCCGACCTGGCTCAGGCTGAGCGCGGCTGGCGCTCCGGGACCTCGGCCCTCCTGTATCGACAGGACGGGGACTGCGTGACGAGCCGCTCCACGTCCCCCGCCTCCTACGGGCGTTTCCTGTGCGAGGTGTTCGACCAGTGGCTGGCCTCCGACGTGGGTGAGGTCTTCATTCAGGACGTGGATTCGACGCTGTCGGCTATGTTCGGGTCAGCGTCGGTGTGTGTGCACGCGCCGGTGTGCGGGGCAAACATGGCGATGGAGTTTAACGGCGACGTGTACGCCTGCGATCACTGGGTGGAGCCGGACTGGTTGGTCGGGTCGATCACCTCCTCGTCGCTGTCGCAGCTGGCCGCCTCCGATAAGATGCGCGACTTTGCGCGCCTCAAGCCCGACCTGGACGAGGAGTGCCGCGCGTGTGCGTACCTGCGCCTGTGTTGGGGCGGGTGTCCGAAAGACCGTTTCGTGCGCCGGGGCGAGCGCGCGCACAACTACCCGTGCGAGGGCTACCGCGCCTTCTACGAGCACGCCACCCCCGCCCTGCGAGCGATGGGCATGCTGATCGCGGCGGGCAGGCAGGCCAGCGACATCATGGACCCCGCGGTCGCGGCCTCCCTGGGGGGCCGTCCTCCCACGCCTGCACCCGGGCAGGGGGTCCGATGATCCTTCATGCCCTCCTCATCGGCGCGCTCGTCGGCGTCGTCGTCGGCTCACTCAGCGCGGGAGGTGGCATTGTCTCCGTCCCCATTCTCGTCTACGTCCTCGGCCAAGACCCGCACCAGGCCACGGGCTTGTCCCTCATCATCGTGGGGCTGACGGCCGCCGTGTCACTGGCGACGCGCGCTCGCAGCGGGAACGTCGCGTGGCGTGAGGGAACGATCTTCGCGCTCGCTGGCCTGGCGGGTACGTGGGCGGGAGCGGCGCTGGCCCCGCTCGTGTCGGCCCGAGGCCTCATGCTGTCCTTCTGCGCTCTCCTGGTAGCGGTCGCGATCTTCATGGTCCGTTCGCAGCTGCGTCCCGTGGACTCGTCGTCGCACGAGGCCGGGGCACAGCTGTGTGATCAACGCTCGTGGACGCTCGCGACCGTGGACCGGGTCGTTGCGCTCGCGACGCTGACGGGTTTCCTCACGGGGTTCTTCGGCGTCGGCGGAGGCTTTGCGATTGTGCCCGCGCTGCACCTGGCGCTGCGATACCCGATGAAGCGGGCATCCGCGACGTCCCTGCTGGTCATGGTCATCACGGCTGCTTTCGGCCTGGCTTCGCGCACACTCTCCGGAACTCTGACGATCACCGCCCAGGCCGTGGCAATGGTCGCGCTGTTCACCGGTGCCTCGATGGTGGGCGGGTTCGTGGGAGCGCGCCTGACTGCGCGCGTGTCGAATCGCGTCCTCGGCTTAGTCTTTGCTGCCCTCCTCATCATCGTGGCCGCATCAACGCTGGCGGCCACGCTCGCGTAACGGGGGCGTGAGACTTGGATCGTCTCGCGCGCCCGCTTCACTCAACTGGCACTCGTATCGCTGTTCTCGCCGGTCGTATCCTGATGACTGCCGTGGAAGCTGCCGGGGCCTCGTCCGCCCTCCGGCGGAGGACCGGGCCGTCTGCTTCCGGTATCCCCCTGCTGCGAACCGAACCCCTGCTGGTCATTGCCACGATCCTGCTGATCGTTACCGGAACCTTGCTGGCCATCAGCGGGGCCTTGCTGATCGTTCTCAGGGTCCTGACCGTGACCCGGACCGAAGTTATCGCCCTCAGTCCCGCCGCCTTGGTCGTTGGCACCGTCCTCGTATCCCTGTTCGTAGTAGTCCTGTCCATCCCCCATCACGGTGGCGTGAGTGATGATACCCGCGCCAAAGCCGACGGAGAGGATAGCGGCGGCTGCTCCGGCGATAGCCGCGCGCTTGCCCCACGAGGTCTTCTTCGACGCAGGCTCACTCACCTGCGCAGCGGGTGCCACGGCCTCGTCACCCTCCTGTTCGTCGGCAGAAGACTGCGCAACAGACTCCAGAGGCATACCAGCAAACGCATTGGCGCTCTCCTGATGAGTGATGGGAGGCATCTGCGCCGTTTCTACCTGAGGCACGTGGGTGGGGAGAACCTCTGTCTGCTCTGCTGCTTGCTCACCCGACCGGGACAGAATCGAGGTGCGCTCCGTGTCACCCACCAGGTTCTTGTTGACGTCCGACATGAAGGACGCTCCTTTCTGTTCATCAATGATCATTGCCTCGCAGCCTAGAGACCACTCATGAGGGGACGTTGTGGCGAAACTGTGAACAACCTATGAACGTTTGGGCCCTATCGATCACTGAATGAAGTGTGCTTTGTGTGGCCGTGGTCTCCACGAACGGCACGCGCACCGCTCGCTGCGGACCAACCCACCCCGGCCTCGTCCCACTGCCGTGATCAGCCCCACCGTCTACGCCTCGGGGGCGTTCCTGGCCACGAGAGTATTCGTCGCCTGAGCCACCGGGCGCACGATCATCGAGTCAATATTGACGTGGGACGGGCGCTCCAGGGTCCACACAATCGCCTCGGCGATGTCCTCGGCGACCAGCGGGGCAGCAACCCCCTCATAGACGCGGTCGGCCGCCTCCCGGGAGCCCAGGCGGTTGAGAGAAAACTCCTCGGTGTGCACCATGCCGGGCGCGATCTCGATGATGCGCACGGGCTCGCCCACCAGCTCCTGGCGCAGGGTATTGGCGATGATGCGCTCAGCGTGCTTGGCGGCCACGTAGCCACCGCCACCCGGGTACGTGTCGTGGGCGGCAGTCGAGGTCAGGAACACGAGGTCTCCCCCGCGCTCGCGCATACCCGGCAGGAAAGCGCGCGAGCAGTGCAGAGCGGTCAGCACGTTACGGTCGAACATCGCACTCCACCTGGCAGGGTCACTGTCGGCGACGCTGTCCACACCGATAGCTCCACCGGCGTTGTTCACCAGCGCATCCACGGGGCCACCCTCCAGGACGCGGGCGGCCATCTCCTCCACCTGCGCCTCATCGCTCAGGTCAGCGGCCCAGTACTCGCAACCGATCTCGGCGGCAAGAGCCTCCAGGCGCTCGCGGCGACGGGCCACCGCAACGACCCTCCACCCCCGCTTCGCCAACAGGCGGGCGGTAGCCTGCCCAATTCCGCTAGAGGCTCCAGTGACGACGACGCGGCGAGAGATGCTCATGAGCACACAGTAATATCCCCGGGCACGCATCGTCGTGCACGCCCGGGGATATTCGCTCACGTCTCAGCCGTTGGGCAGACCGTAAGCCTTGTGAATCAGCCAGATCGGGTGAACGACGTTCGCACCCGTGGCCGTACGCAGCTGCCAACGACACGTCTCCGTGTCACAAGCAGCCAGCTCGGCGTTGACCTGCTTGATGAAGTCGAAGACAGGAGCGCCCACGGCCTGGGCGATCGCGTACTTCTCCTTCTTCATGCCGTACGTGCCCGCGATGCCACAGCAAGGCTGCTCAGAATCCTTGACGGTCACGCCGGGAATCAAACTCATGAGCTCGATGGCCGGTTTGCCCAGGCCCTGAGACTTGACCTGGCAGGGCGCGTGGTACGGGATGGTGACGTCGATGCGTTGGAAGTTGGTATCCAGCTCGCCCTTGTCATACAGGTGCAGCAAGAACTCGCTAATGTCCCACATGCGGCTACCCACATCCGTCAGCTCAGGCGTATCCATCTCCAGGATCTCGTGCGCCTCATGACGCAGCATGCCCGCACACGAACCGGACGCGGAAATGATCGGGGCGTCACGGTTCACGCTACACAGGTCGTTGGTCAGCTTCGAGACGTACTTGCGCGCATCCTTGTAGAGGCCGTTGGACTGCAGCGCAAGACCGCAGCAGCCGTGCTTGGGGACCAAGACCTCGTACCCCAGGTGCTCAAGCACCATGACCGAATGAATGGAGGTCTCGACCTCAAAGTACTGGCCGGCGCATCCGTGGAAGAAGATCACCTGGCCACGCGTGCCCGAGCCGGGCAGCGGCGTGTGCTTCTTGAACCAGGACTCGAAGGTACGCCCGTAGGCGCGCGGCATGGGGGCCGAACGATGCACACCAATAACGGCCTCCATCGCCACGCGGATCGGCTTGACATCCAACGCCCAGTTCGCAATCGGAGCGACCGGGGTCATCATGGTGCCGATCAGTGAGGTGCGGCCGATGAGGCGGTCACGCAACGGAATGCCGTGCGCTTCCTTCATCGCGGTGCGACGGTGGTGAATGATTTCGGTGACCTTCACGCCCTGGGGGCACACGAGCGAGCAGGTGCCGCACGAGGAGCAGTAGTCGATGGACTTATCCACCATCTGCCCGTCCTTGCGGAAGCGCTCAGCCTGCGGGCCGGAGTACTTCGGGCCACCGAACAGGTCAGTGACGCGCATGACGGGGCACTGCGTCTCGCAGATCGTGCACTTGACGCAGGCGTCCAGGCTGGCGCGCAGAGCCGCGTCACCCTCCAGGGAGAGCACGTCGGTTTCCTCCACGCCCGGTCCCATCAGCATTGACATTTCCAGGGTCATTTCAGCTCCTCCACGATTGCGTCGACGGCGGCCAGAGCGCTGGCCAGCGCGATACCTTCGCCGCTCTTTTCACGCCAGCGGGTGGCACCGGCCAGGTTGCCGCCCGCAGCAAACAGGTTGGTGTACACGGGCGTGCCGTTGTCATCGACGACGCGCATGGAGTCGTCGACGGCCAGGCCTGCCAGGAACAGGGGCTGCTCGTCACCCCAGAAATCGGCGTGCAGCAGCTGGCCGGTGGGTCCCATGACGGGCAGGCCGCACACGGTATCGGCCACGGCACCGTAGGAGTCCAACTCGAGGGCACCGGACTCGAAGCCGCCCGCCGCCAGGATCACGGCGCGCGTCTCGACGCGTGTGGCGCGTCCAGCGCTGGCGTAGTCGACGGCCTGGATGCGCCCATCCGCAGCGTGAATCGCTGTGAGGGGCGAACCGAGGATGACACGCGCCTTAGCGGAAGCCATACGGGTCAGCTGCGCGTTTAGGCGCATGCCGGGAATCGACGGGGGCTGGATCGGGATCTCGAAGACCGGGTGACCGAGCTTGTCGGCCAGGTCACGCCACGCGTTCGGATCGTCGAGGCCGAGCACGGCGGGCAGGCCAACGATTTCGCCGTCCTGAAGGAGGGGACGGATCTGGGCGGCCAGGCGCGCGCGGTTCTCCTCGTTGTCGAGGCTGCGAGCGTGCACAGTGCCCACGGAGTCGATCTCACCGTCGCGCACCACGTAGTCGACGCTCAGGGCACGCGCAGTGATCGTCTTGCCGTCGGGGCCGGTCTGACGCGATAGATTCTCGGCGACGAGGCCGGGGTAGAAGTCCTTGAGTCGCTTCAGTCCCACGATGGCGTAGCGGGCGCCCGCCTGAGGGATACCGGCCTCCATGGAGGGCGGGATCAAGCAGGTGGGGCGCAGCGCGCCGACGCCGGTGGGGATACGCACGTTGCGCGTCTCATCGCCGATGAGGGCGTCCGGGCCAACCGTGTCGCGCAGCCAAGCGACGGATGCACCGACGTGAGCCGGGGTGACGTGCGCGTAGGGGTGCGTGGGACGCGAGGCGACGTGGGCTTCCAGCGCCTCGAGAGGCTTGTCGATCAGGTCGGGGCCATAGCCGAGGATATCGACCGTGCCCGTGCCGAGCTGAATACCGCCCACACCCTTGGTGATGAGGGTGACACTCAGGCCCGCATCGGCGGCCTTGATCGCGGCGGACAGACCGGCCAGGCCGGCACCGATAACAACGACATCTCTCATCGAACGACCTCTTCCTTGGCTGCGGGCAGGTGCTCAACGTCGAGCGTGCCCTCGTGGATCCATGCATCGAGAACAGCCTGCCTGGCCTGCTTTCCGTACAGGATGGGCCACAGGCCGATCCAGCGGTTCTTCAAGAACAGGCGAAGCAGCCCGTTGGCGCGTTCCGAGTCGATATCACCGCGTTCGTGCGCGATGCCCGCGGCGCGCTGGGAGCAGAAGCCGCCCTGGCACGGCCCCATACCCAGGCGCATCTGGCGACGCACGTCGTCCAGCTGGCCCTTGGGCAGCGTGTCCATGACGTTTTCGAGCATGGCGCGGGTGGCCATCTCGCACTCGCAGATGATCTGCTCGTGTGTGGGGCCGTCGTTGCGGGACTCGACGTTGTCGAGGCGGTGGCCGATTGTGTAGAGGCGCTGCTCCTTGGCGGGCGGGACGGCCTCGTCAGCGGTCTTGCACGGACGGGTCTCCCCCATCTCGGTGCACATGATGTCGACGATGCGCTCGGCCATGAGGCGGTAGGTGGTGAGCTTGCCGCCCGCGATGGTGAGCATGCCGTAGATGCCGTCTCGCGAGTTGTGGTCGATGATGCTCATGCCACGCGCCATGTGGCGGGTGTCAGTCTCCGACACACGAGAGTCCTTGATGAGGGGGCGAGCACCCGCCCACGCGTGCACCGCCCGGGCCTTGCGGAAGCCGGGAATCATGGCTTCACCGGAGTCGAGCATCTGCTGGACCTGGTCGGCGGGGATCGGCAGGTTGTCAGCGTCGTCGGACTTGAGGTCCGTCGTGCCGATGATGCACACCGTGTGGTCGGGCACCAGGATGTCACCGTCGGCGGGCCACACGCAGCGGTTGATGACCGAGTGAGTAAGGCGGTGGTTCATGGCGATCATAATGCCGGCACCAGCGACAACGTCGACGCCGTGGCAGTCGGCCAAGCCAGCGATCTTTCCAGCCCATGGGCCGCCACAGTTCAGGACGAATCCGCATTCGATGCGCACGTCCTCGCCGCCGCGCTCATCACGAACGATGACGGCACAAATGCGCTCGCCGTCGCGCTCAATATTGGTGACGCGGTGGTAGGTCAGGATCTGGGCACCGTAGGCCTGCGCGGAGCGGATAGCTCCCCAGGTCATCTGCCAGCCGTCGACCGTTCCGTCTTCGACTGCGAACGCACGCTTGATGCGTGGGTCCAGACGGGGTTCGCGGCGTAGGGCCTCGGCGATGGAGATTTCCTCTGCTGGCACCTTTGCAGCGGCAGCACGGGCCAGGAACTGGTCCGCGTAATCTTCATCGTCGCGAGCGGTCACCACGAAGAGGCCGCCGGTGGCCTCGATGGCGTTGGAGTTGATGCGCTTGACGATCTCGTTTTCTTCAGCGCATTCGGTGGCCGACTCGGGGTCGGAGGCGATGTAGCGTGCACCGGAGTGGAGTAGGCCGTGGAAGCGACCGGACGTACCTTGAGCGATATCGGCCCGGTCGACGAGGACGGCAGAAAAGCCGCGCATTGCGACGTCGCGGACGACGCCAGCACCGGTGGATCCACCACCGATGACGCACACGTCAGTGCGAAGTGTCTTCACCGTGTTTTTCCCTTCACGTCTTCATGAGGATGTGCCTCATTGCGCTCACAATTCTGCCCCAAACGCCCCCATTTGAACGAATTCGCAGACCCCTATGCACAAATGTGCACACGCGGCGTACGCCAAAGTTCCATTCGCACGTCTTTGCCTTGATTACTCCGGAAAACCGGGAATAACAACCCATACATGTCACGTAATTCCGTTTTCGCCTCGCCGACATCGCTACGATCCACGCCACAGGCACCAGACCCCCTAGAGTGAGGGCATGACAAACACACTGCTCGCACGCGTCCTCGAATCTTCGAACATGGACCCCTCCGTGCGCCCCCAAGACGATTTTTACCGCCACGTGAACGGCACCTGGCTGGCGACCCACAAAATTCCGGCCGACCGCCCGATGGACGGAGCCTTCCACGCACTGCGCGACGCATCCGAAAAATATGCCCGCGCAATTGCGCAGGACGCGGCCGCTGGCAGACTCGACGATCCGGACGCGGACCGCATCGCAACCCTGTGGACGCAGTTCCTCGACGAGGACACTATCGAGGCCGCTGGTGCCGCTCCCCTGCGCGCCGAACTCGACGCGATCAACGCCTGCGCGACGCGAGAGGAGTTAGCCGAGGCCATGGGCGCGCTGATGCGCGCCGGCATCGGCGGTCTCGTGGGCGCCTACGTGGGTACTGACCCCCATGATTCCTCCTCCTACATGGTTTCCCTCGTCCAGTCCGGCATCGGCCTGCCCGATGAGGCCTACTACCGCGAGGAGGACTACGAGTCAATTCGCCAGGCCTACGTCGCCCACACCGGACGTCTCCTGGCGCTGGCAGCCGTGGCCGACCCTGACGGCGCGGCGAAGCACATCATGGCCTTGGAGACCGCCCTGGCCTCGCATCACCGCGACTCTGTATCCAACCGCGACCCGCTCCTGTCGGATAACCCGACGCCGTGGACCCGCTTGGCATCGCTTGCCCCCGGCTTCGACTGGGACGCCTGGGCGCGCGGAGCCCGCATGCCGGTCTGCGGCCTCGTCGTCAACGTAGACCAACCCGACTTCCTGCGCGGCGCGGCCTCCCTGTGGGAGAGCACCGACCTGGCCACCCTCAAAGAGTGGCTGAGCGCATCGACCATCGACGTGCGCGCCTCCCTGCTCTCGGCCGATTTCGTGGAGGAGAACTTCGACTTCCACGGCCGCACTCTCTCCGGTACGCAGGAGCTGCGTCCCCGGTGGAAGCGCGCGCTGTCCCTCATCGAGTCCTACCTGGGCGACGCCATGGGCCGCGCGTGGGTCGCCCGTCATTTCCCGCCCAACGCAAAGGAAGCGATGGATGCACTCGTCCAGCGCCTCCTCGACGCCTACGGCGAGTCGATCCGAGGCCTCGACTGGATGAGCGAGGACACCAAGGTCAAGGCGCTGGCTAAGCTGGCGACCTTCAACCCGAAGATCGGCTACCCCGTGAAGTGGCGCGACTACTCGACGCTGCACCTGGACTCCTCCACCACGCTCGTGGACAACGTGCGGGCCGCCAACGCGCACGCCACCGACCGCGAATGGTCCAAGCTGGGCGGCCCCGTCGACCGCGACGAGTGGTACATGACTCCCCAGACGGTCAACGCCTACTACAACCCCACCCAGAACGAGATCGTGTTCCCCGCCGCGATCCTCCAGCCCCCGTTCTTTGACGCGCAGGCGGACGACGCGGTGAACTTCGGCGCGATCGGCGCGGTCATCGGCCACGAAATCGGTCACGGCTTCGACGACCAGGGATCCCGATACGACGGCGAAGGCAACCTGTCGAATTGGTGGACCGAGGAGGACCGGGCCGCCTTCGAGGAGCGCACCCACGCCCTCATCGGACAGTACGACGTCCTCACGCCCTCTGTCCTCCTGCCCACTGAGGGTGACGAGGCCGTGGCCGACGACAGCGAAGACGGCACCGAGCGTTCGCTCCCCCACGTCAACGGCGCCCTGACCATCGGTGAGAACATCGGCGACCTGGGCGGCATGACAATCGCATGGAAGGCGTGGGTGGCCGCGCTGGCCGAGCAGGGACTCACCCCGCAGACAGCCCCGGTCATCGACGAGATCACCGGAGCCCAGCGCTTCTTCTTCTCGTGGGCGCGCGCCTGGCGGACCGCGACCCGCCCCCAGTTCGCCCGACAGATGCTGGCAGTCGACCCCCACTCCCCCGCGGAGTTCCGATGCAACCAGGTGCTGCGCAACCTGGATGCCTTCGCCCAGACGTTTGATGTCAAGCCCGGGGACGGCATGTGGCTCGATCCGGCCGAGCGCGTCACCATTTGGTAAAAGCGTGTCCCAGCGGACACATTTCGGCGTGCCCCGCGCATTCACCTGCAACACATGACACCATAGAAATGTTTGGCGCGACAGCGCCCCCATTCCATCGACGGAAAGGCACCCCATGCCAGGCCTGAACCTCACTCGCGAGGAAGCAACCGAGCGCGCCTCGATCATCTCCTCCGTGACACGCTACGAGATCTCGCTGGACCTCACGCGCGGCGACACCGACTTCGGATCGTTCACCCGCATCGAGTTTGACGCGCGCGAAGGCGCGTCCACGTTCGCGGACCTCGTGTCCAACAACGTGCACTCGATTCGCCTGAACGGCGTCGGCCTCGACCCGTTCTCCACCCACCAGGACAACCGCATCGCGCTGAACAACCTGGCGGAGCACAACGTCCTCGAGGTCGACGCGTCCTGCCAGTACATGCACACCGGCGAAGGTCTGCACCGCTTCGTCGATCCCGCGGACGGCCAGGCCTACACTTACTCCCAGTTCGAGGTCCCGGACGCGCGCCGCGTCTACACGACCTTCGAGCAGCCCGACCTGAAGTCGGTCTTTACTCTCACCGTCAAGGTCCCCAAGGGTTGGAAGGTCTTCTCCAACGCCCCCACCCCCTCCCCCGAGGAAGACGGTGATGCGTGGACCTACCGCTTCGCGACCACGGAAAAGATGTCGACGTACATCACCGCGATCGTGGCCGGCCCCTACGAGGGCACCACGGCCTCGCTCACTTCCTCCGACGGCCGCACGATCGACCTGGGCGTGTACGCGCGTGCCTCGATCGTCGATCACCTGGACGCCGACGAGATCATCGACATCACTCGCCGCGGCTTCGAGTTCTTCGAGGGCGCCTACGGCATCGCCTACCCCTTCACGAAGTACGACCAGATCTTCGTGCCCGAATACAACGCGGGTGCCATGGAAAACGCGGGCTGCGTGACCTTCCGCGACGCTTACGTGTTCCGTACCCGTCCCACCGAGGCTCAAATGGAGGCTCGCGCCAACACGATCCTGCACGAGCTGGCGCACATGTGGTTCGGCGACCTGGTCACCATGAAGTGGTGGAACGACCTGTGGCTCAACGAGTCCTTCGCTGAGTTCATGAGCCACCTGGCCTTGGCCGAGGCCACCAAGTACACCGAAGGCTGGACCGGCTTCATGGTCCGTAAGGACTGGGGCCTCAAGCAGGATCAGCTGCCCACGACGCACCCGATCACGGCTGAGATCCGCGACCTGGCCGACGTTGAGGTCAACTTCGACGGCATCACCTACGCCAAGGGTGCCTCCGTGCTGCGTCAGCTCGTCTCCTACGTGGGACGCGACGCCTTCTTCGCGGGCCTGCACGAGTACCTGACGAAGCACTCCTACGCCAACGCGACGCTGGACGACCTGCTCACCGAGCTGGCCGCTGCGTCGGGCCGCGACCTGGTCTCATGGTCGAAGGTGTGGCTGGAGGAAGCCGGCGTGACGCTGCTGCGTCCGGTCGTCACGACCGCCGAGGACGGCACGATTGAGCGCCTCGAAATCACGCAGGAAGCCTTCTCCGAGGGCACCTCCCTGCGCCCGCATCGCCTGGGTGTCGCGGGCTACTCGCTGACCGAGGAGGGGACGCTTGCCCAGGTCTTCCGCGAGGAGCTTGATGTCGACGGCGCGTCCACGCTCGTCGAGGCCGCTGCGGGCATCGCTCGCCCGGACTTCATCCTGGTCAACGACGGTGACCTCGGCTACGCGAAGGTGCGCCTGGACGAGCAATCCCTGGCCTTCGCGGTCGCTAACATCACTAAGTTCACGGATTCCCTCACGCGCGGCGTCGTCATGGCCTCGGCGTGGGACATGACCCGCGACGGCGAGATGCCGGCTCGCGACTACCTGAACCTGGCGCTGACCTCGATCCCCGTCGAAGACAACATGAGCCTGCTCATGCTGACCCTGCGCCACATCGACGAGGCCGTGCGCACCTTCGTCGCACCGCAGGCTCGCGCCGAGGCCGCCGAGGACACGGGTCGTCGCCTGTTGCTCCTGGCTCGCACCGCCGCCTCCGGCTCGGACGCGCAGCGCATGCTCGTGGCCGCAGCCGCGCGCAATGCCTCCTCTGAGGAGCAGTTCGAGGCTGTCCGCGGCCTGTTCGACGCCACCCAGACCCTCGACGGCCTGGACCTGGACGTCGACCTCAAGTGGGATCTCCTGGTCTCGCTCGTGCGCGGCAGCGTCGCCACCGAGTCCGACATCGACGCCCTCGAGGCCGAGGACGACACGATGACCGGCCACCAGAACGCTGCGGCCTGCCGCGCCGCGCGCGCAGGGGAATGGATCAAGGCCGACGTGTGGGACAAGGTCCTCACCGACACCTCAATCCCCAACGACACCCGCTGGGCGATGATCTCGGGCTTCTGGGCACAGGCACGCACCAACCCCTCGGCCTACGCCACCTACGTCGCGGAATACTTCGACGCACTGGCGGGCATCTGGGAGCGTTTCACCTTCCACACCGCCGAGGACCTGACCACGCTGCTGTTCCCGACCGCGCTGGCCGGTTACACAACCGAGGTCGACGTGGTCGCGTCGGGCAAGGCGTGGATCGACGCGCACGCCGACGCCTCTGCCGGTACGCTGCGCATCATCCGCGAACTCATTGACGTGTGTGAGCGCCAGATCGCCAACCAGGCGGTCGACGCGGGCTGATCTGCTTATTGAGAGATGGTGGGGGCGTGGCCAGTTGACCACGCCCCCACCGTTTCTTTGCTTACCCTTCCTGTCACGTATGTGCCCGCTCGGCACCCGCATACCGCATCCAAGAGGGAAACGGACCCCGGCCTCGTCGAGGTCAGGGTCCGTTATGCGTGTGTGATGGACTCAGTGCGCCGCTGGCACAAGCACCGCCA
>ERZ772961.410-NODE-410-length-17821-cov-5.172014_pt1 | contig 17821 bp, 17 predicted proteins | sample MGYA00580677_ERZ772961 | MGnify/ENA primary metagenome ERZ772961 (study PRJEB29015, sample SAMEA2738088) | human oral metagenome | biome: human oral; feature: human-associated habitat; material: saliva | place: China | collected 2227 ... | reverse complement strand
AGTCAACAACAGCTGCAACAACAGCAGCTACAACGACAACAGAGTCAACAACAGCTGCGACAACAGCAGCTACAACGACAACAGAGTCAACATCAGCTGCAACTACTACTGCTGCTACAACAACGGCTGTAACAACAGAAGGTTCTACAACAGGTAATACAACTACTGTGGTTGCTCCAACTCCTGGAACAACTACAACTACACCAAGCCCTGAATTACCAAACACTGGTTCAGTTCGTGATGTTTACTGGGTATTATCAGCAATCTTCGCTACAATTGGTGCAATCGTATTTGTAACAAATAAAAAAGCAGAAGAAAAATAATTTAAAATATAACTTTTAGACGAGCAGGTTTTCCTGCTCGTTTTTTTGTGCTTCAGTCGTTAAAAAGGAACATTACATTGTGATCGTTGAATATCGTTCGTGAAAATGTAAAAAATACACGTTTTATAGTTGCTTTTTAAAAATATAAGCAGTAAAATCATAACTATCCTAACAAACGGTTTAAAAATGTACGGTTTTTGACCGAAAATGGTGTTGCATTTATTCTGTCGATTATTTTTAAGGAGGACTTATGAAAACATTAGAAGAACGGATTCTAAAAGATGGCTATGTTTTAGGCGAAAACATCCTTAAAGTCGATTCTTTTCTTACTCACCAAGTGGATTTAAACTTGATGAAAGAGATTGGAAAAGTCTTTGCGGACAAGTTTGCCGCTGAGGGTATTACGAAGGTTGTCACGATTGAAGCGTCTGGAATTGCCCCAGCACTGTATACAGCGGACGCACTTGGGGTTCCAATGATTTTTGCGAAGAAATCAAAGAACATCACGATGAATGAAGGAATCCTCACTGCGGAAGTTTATTCATTTACAAAGCAAGTCACTAATACCGTCTCTATAGCTAGTAAGTATCTTTCTGAAAATGACAAAGTCCTTATCGTCGACGATTTCTTAGCGAATGGACAAGCCGCAAAAGGACTCATCGAGATTGTGGAACAAGCCGGCGCTAAAGTAGAAGCCGTCGGAATTGTCATTGAAAAATCATTCCAAGATGGACGTGGGCTCCTAGAAGAAACAGGCATCCCAGTCTTTTCGCTAGCGCGCTTAGAACGTTTTGAAAATGGACAGGTCGTGTTTAAGGAGGCAGACTTATAATGCAACAACAAGAAAAACACTCAAAAGCGATGGTGCTTGGGCTGCAACATTTATTAGCCATGTACTCTGGTTCAATCCTAGTACCAATGATGATTGGGAGAGCTCTCGGATATAACACTGAACAATTAACGTACTTAGTCTCAACAGATATTTTCATGTGCGGGATTGCTACTTTCTTACAACTCCAATTGCACAAACATTTCGGGATTGGTCTTCCAGTCGTATTAGGGGTGGCCTTCCAATCGGTAGCGCCATTAACGATTATTGGTCAAAGTCACGGTAGTGGTGCGATGTTTGGAGCACTGATCGTATCTGGGATTTTCGTCGTTTTGATTTCCGGTGTCTTCTCGAAACTAGCACGCTTCTTCCCAGCCATTGTTACAGGCTCAGTCATTACGACCATAGGAGTAACGCTCATTCCGGTTGCCATTGGAAATATGGGAGGAAATACTTCTGATCCTACGCCACAAAGTGTAGCATTATCACTAATTACTGTTTTAGTTATTTTATTGGTCAATATCTTTACGAAAGGCTTCTTGAAGTCGATTTCGATTTTAATCGGATTAGTTGTGGGAACTGCACTTGCGACAATGATGGGGTTAGTGAGTTTTGCTCCTGTTGGCGCAGCGCCACTCTTACATGTTCCTACTGCTTTCTATTTTGGAGCTCCAACCTTTGAAGTGACTTCTATCATTATGATGTGTATTATTGCGATGGTTTCAATGGTAGAGTCTACTGGGGTGTACTTGGCGCTGTCTGATATTACAAATGATCCAATTGATGAAACACGTCTTCGTAACGGATACCGCGCAGAAGGGATTGCCGTATTGCTTGGAGGGATTTTTAATACATTCCCATATACTGGATTCTCTCAAAACGTAGGTTTAGTAAAAATGTCAGGAATTAAGACAAGACTTCCAATTTACTACGCAGCAGGATTCCTAGTGTTATTAGGTTTACTTCCAAAATTTGGAGCATTGGCACAAATTATTCCAGACCCTGTTATCGGTGGAGCGATGATTGTACTGTTTGGTTTCGTATCACTTCAAGGGATGCAAATGTTGGCGAAAGTGGACTTTGCGAATAACGAGCACAACTTCCTTATTGCTGCAGTTTCAATTGCGATTGGCGTGGGCTTTAACAATAGCAATCTCTTTAATAGTTTCCCAACAGAATTGAGAATGTTCTTATCAAACGGTATCGTCATGGCCAGCTTACTCGCCGTAATTTTAAATGCGATTCTCAATCGTAAGAAAAAATAAATAAACTCTGTTATCTCCTTTCAAAGAGAAGGTCTCCCCACCTTCTCTTTTTTCTTATTCTCCCTTAAAGTTTCCTTGTCTCCAGCGGGCCGTCTCCCGAAATTGTTCAAAGTATTCATTCAAGCAAAATTTACGAGAAGCCAACTGAAACCATTGTGGAGCGTTAAAAATAAACTCAATTTAGTTTGATCTTTACATAGATGATTTCAAAGAAGCTTGCGGATTTTATAATCGCAGTAACGGGAAATCGCATCGAAGAAGAATTAGGCGGAGTAGGGACGAGTCCCGTACTCCGCCTTTGAAGCTTCGAAGGTGCAAGACCCAGGCTTGCACCGGTGCCCCGTAACAGCGATTATAAAAAGAATCCGCAAGGATTCTAAGAAATCATCAGCACTAACCAAACTCCAGAAGGCCAAAACTGAATCTCAGCACAATTTCACACCCTCCACAATGTTTTCATTTAGTTTTCACTTCTCGTATTTTTTGCGTAGGTATGGTATACTATCCCTATCTTTAAACAATTTCAAGGAGGCTCTTCCCAACATGGCTGAAGACAAGAAAACATTTTACTTAACCACACCGATTTACTATCCAAGTGGCAACTTACACATTGGTCATGCCTATACAACTGTAGCCAGCGATGCAATGATTCGCTATAAAAAACTACAAGGGTTTGACACTTACTTCTTAACAGGAACAGATGAACACGGACAAAAAATCCAAGAAAAAGCGAAAGAAGCAGGCGTTTCTGAAATTGAATTCGTCGATAAAATTATTTTCGGTATTCAAGACCTTTGGAAAAAGCTAGACATCTCTTACGATGACTTTATTCGTACAACACAACCACGCCATACAAAAGCCGTCCAAAAGATTTTCCAAAAATTAGTGGACAATGGCGATATTTACCTTGGTGAATACGAAGGTTGGTATTCAGTATCAGACGAAGAGTACTTCACGGAGTCTCAATTAGTTGAAGTATACCGCGATGCCGAAGGAAATATGATTGGTGGGGTTGCGCCAAGTGGACATGAAGTAGAGCTTGTAAAAGAGGAATCTTACTTCTTCAGAATGAGTAAATACGCAGACCGCTTATTGCAATACTACGAAGAACATCCAGACTTCATCCAACCAGAATCTCGTAAAAATGAGATGATTAATAACTTCATCAAACCAGGCTTAGAAGACTTAGCTGTTTCACGTACATCATTTGACTGGGGAATTCCAGTGCCAAACGATCCAAAACACGTGGTTTACGTATGGATTGATGCGTTATCGAACTACATTACAGCGCTAGGATATGGTAGCGACGATGAAACATTATTCAACCGCTACTGGCCTGCAGATGTGCATTTTATCGGAAAAGAAATCGTTCGTTTCCACACGATTTACTGGCCAATTATGTTAATGGCATTAGATTTACCATTACCGAAGAAAATCTTCGCACACGGCTGGTTATTGATGAAAGACGGTAAAATGTCTAAATCAAAAGGGAACGTGGTAGACCCTAACACATTAATCGAGCGTTACGGCTTAGATGCACTTCGTTACTACTTATTACGTGAAGTGCCATTCGGTTCTGACGGAATTTTCACTCCAGAATCATTCGTAGAACGCATTAACTATGACTTAGCCAACGACTTAGGAAACTTATTAAACCGTACTGTTGCGATGATTAATAAGTATTTCGATGGAACCATTCCTGCACACACTGCACCAGTTTCAACGTTTGACCAAGAATTAGTCGATGCTTCTAAAGCGATGATCGTGGAAGTGGAAGAAGCGATGGAACAAATGCAATTCTCAGTGGCTCTTGCTGCAATCTGGAAATTCGTTTCTCGTACGAATAAATATATCGATGAAACAACTCCATGGGCAGCCGTGAAAGACGAAGCACGCCAAGAAGAATTAGCACGCACAATGAACTACTTAGCAGAAAGCTTACGTATCATTGCTGTTGCCTTACAACCATTCTTAACAGAAACTCCAGGAGAAATCTTGGCACAATTAGGAATTACAGATAGTGCGTTAATGGATTACCCTTCATTACACACATTCGGCGTGATTCCTGAAGGCACTAAAGTAGTTGAAAAAGGACAACCAATCTTCCCACGTTTAGACGTTGAAGAAGAAGTAGCTTACATCCAAGCAAAAATGGGTGGAGCACCAGTCGAAGAAGAAAACACAGACTGGAACCCAGAAGAAGTGGAACTTTCAAGCGAAAAAGAAAGCATCAAATATGACGACTTCGATAAGATTGAATTGAAAGTCGCAGAAGTCATCGAATGTGGACCAGTGGAAGGGGCAGACAAATTGCTTCAATTCCGCTTAGACGCTGGAGATGCGGGCGGTCACCGTCAAATCCTTTCTGGTATCGCAGAATGGTATCCAGATCCAAGTATTTTCGTTGGAAAGAAAGTCGTCATCGTTGCGAACTTGAAACCACGTAAAATGCGTGGACAAATCAGCCAAGGAATGATTCTTTCGGCTGAAAAAGATGGCGTCCTACAAGTGGTGTTTGCACCAGAAGGAATGCCAAACGGGTCAACCGTAGCTTAATTAAATAAAACGAGAGCGCGACCCTTCGAATGCGAAGAAAGGCATTTGAAGGGTTGTTTATTTTAAAGGAGTTAATTATATGAAAAAAGGTCTATTAACAGGGTTACTACTCTTTGGATTTTTCTTTGGAGCAGGGAACCTAATTTTTCCACCAACATTAGGATATCAATCAGCTGAGCAATTTTGGCCAGCAGTAATCGGGTTTATCGTTTCTGGGGTCGGTCTTGCGATTGGAACCCTTTTAATCGGAACGGTCATCAATGGTGGGTTTAAGAAAGAATTGGACGAAAAGATTCATCCAATCTTCTCACTCGCATTTTTAGTGGCATTATACTTATCCATTGGACCATTCTTTGCGATTCCACGTACAGCGACAGTTTCTTACAACATCGGGGTAGCACCGTTTTTACCAGATTCAAAATCAGGACTACTTATTTACGCAGCAATTTACTTTGCGGTAGCTTTCTACTTAGCGTATAACCGTTCATCGCTGTTATCAAGCATCGGTAAAATCTTAACACCGATTTTTGCAGGCTTAATTTTAATCTTAGTAGTCGTTGGCGCGTTTAAATTCGGTCAAACAACACCTGAATTAGCTGGGCAAACAGAATTGACAGCAGCGAAAGCTTTCGGGAATGGCTTTATCGAAGGATATAACACACTAGACGCTTTAGCAGCAGTAGCCTTCTCAGTCGTTGCCGTGAACACGTTAAAAGAGTTCCATTTCAGCTCTAAGAAAGAGTACGAGAAAACAATCATGAGCGTTGGTGTTGTAACTGCGATTGGATTCAGCGTATTGTATATCGGACTTGCTTTCCTTGGAAATCACTTCAACGTGGCAAGCGCATTAGCAAAAGATGCGGAACTAAACGTTGGGTCCTACGTATTAACAATGGCTTCACGCGAGTTATTCGGTACATTCGGACAAGCCTTCCTAGCAGTGATGGTAGTCATTACCTGCTTAACAACAACGGTAGGGTTAATCGTATCTGTTGCGGAATTCTTAGAAGAAAACTTCCCACGCTTCTCTTATAAAGTGTATGCAACAGTAGTAACGTTAATCGGATTTGGAGTAGCGACACTTGGACTACAAACTATTATCAAGTTCTCACTTCCAGTGTTGATGATTTTATATCCAATTACGGTTGTGATTGCGTTCTTCGTTCTAGTGAACAAGAAAGTGGCGTTCTCTAAGAGAGGGATGCAGCTAACAGTGGCGTTGACAACGATTATTTCAACGGTTTCAAGTTTAGCTTCAGCGTTGAAATTAGAAGGATTAGCAAAAGCGTTAGAAATTCTTCCGTTACAAGGGTTGTCACTTGGATGGATGGGACCGGCGATTGTTGGTATTTTAATCGCGCTCATCTTACCGGACAAGATCAAAGGCGAAGCATTCGACTTCGAAGCATTTCAAACAAAATAGTGCATGACTTTACTAGATGATTACTGCGTATCCTTACGGATGTCTTTATAGTAGCGGTAACGTTGCACCGGTTCGAGCCTCTTCGAGTCTCTCACCTTTAAAGCCTCAAAGAGGGCGTACGGATTAAAAATCCTACGCCCTCTTAGCACAGTGGTTGAATGGAATGAGTTTCGCTGTAAACAGCTATCTCATTCCTATTCAACTTTGTGGGGGAAAGAAAACGAAATGCCATAGATGCAAATGTATCTATGGCATTTCTGTCTTTCTCCCTCGTTTTAATGCTTAGCCACGTTACTGCTACTATAGCCCCCGTAAGATACTCCGTAATCATCTATTTAGTTTATGCTTTTTTGAAATGCTTCAAAGTCTTCAAAAAAGGGACGGGCAATTAGACAAAAAGAAACTCCGGCTGGGATTCCAGTCGGAGTTTTTGCATGCTAAAGGGCTTCGATAAAGCGCTCAGAGTGAGTTTGCCACATATCAGGATTGAAACGAGCATTTTCGGGATTGAGAATCATGTGGTAGAGTCGGACCGTGCTTCCGTCTTTGACCTCATAGGAGTACTCGTATAAAAATCCAATCCGTTTGGCGAAGTCGCAAGAGTCTGTGTGCGTACTTTCTACTTTTAAATAGAGCTCTGAGATACCCTGCTCAATAAGGTACGGATGTAATAATTGAAAGGCTTCAATTAAAATGTCACGATGCCAATATTCTTCGAGCAGCGCGAAATCCATTAGATGACTTTTGTCTGTGGAGACTTTCATAAAGCCAATTGGCAGGTCGTAATTCTTCATTTCAATGATAAAAAAGTACGGATCGTTGTCCATTAGGTGTGTATAAAAGTTCTCTGCATTTAAATGAGACGTTGCAGATACCCATGGAAGATTAGACGTTGCTAGAGGGTCCGTTAGCAAAGCCTTTACAATCTCCATGTCAGTTTCGTGAAAGGGCCTTAGAGAGATACGTTGTGATGCTAGTGTAGGTACGTTCATAATCGCTACCCCCTTTCTCTACTTGCATTATAGTTCTAAAAAATAGGAAAGTAAAGAGGAAGAATTGCGTTTACAACAATAATGAAAAGGGTTCCGAAAATCTATGCAAAAATAAGAAAAAATCCTATTTTTATGATAGAAGCTGTCAAATCCTGGTGGCATTTTTTATAGTGACTTTTGTCATGGTGAGTCGTGACGGACGGGCCTACTGAGTGACCTTTGTTTTTGTTAAAGTAGAATCATCAAGAACAACACATGGAGGCAAACATGATTACAGTAGAAAAAATTACAAAGCGTTTTGGAAACAAGACAGCATTAAACCAAATTCAATTTAACGTCGATAAAGGAGAAATCTTCGGATTCTTAGGACCAAGTGGAGCAGGGAAAACAACCCTCATCAATATCCTAACCGGCCAACTAAAAGCCGATGAAGGAAAGACACAGCTCCTCGGAAAAGACACAAAGGACCTTACTCCTGAAGACTTAACACGTATCGGACTTGTAGGAGATTCAAGTGGCTACTACGAGAAATTAAGTCTCGAGAAGAACTTAATCGTCTATGCGAAGATTTACGGATTACCAAATAGCCGCGTCGATGAAGTACTCGAACAAGTGGGACTACTTGAAAGTAAGAAGACAATCGCGGAAAAACTTTCAACAGGGATGCGTCAACGGATGTTTCTAGCAAGAGCGTTGCTAAACAGACCAGAGTTACTCTTCCTAGATGAACCGACGAGTGGGTTAGACCCAATGACTTCTAAGAAGATTCACCGCCTATTGGAAGAACTAAAAGCTGCGGGAACAACGATTTTCCTAACGACACACGACATGGTCGAAGCCACAGAGATGTGTGATCGCATTTCCCTACTAAACCAAGGGGACCTAGTGGAAATCGGAACACCACGAGATATTATTCAAAAATATAACAAAGAAAAACGAGTGAAAGTGACCTTCACAGACCACAGCGTAAAAGTGATGGCGTTTGAAGAGTTAAAAGACCAAGACATGACGCGAGTGGAGCTCATTCACTCAATGGAACCAACGTTAGAAGACATCTTTATTCAATTGACAGGAGAGAAATTAAATGATTAAAAGAATTAGCGCCTTAATTTGGCTACGTACACAAATGATTTTAAGCAATGGAGCAATGTTATTCCAAATCGTATTCCCATACGGAATGTTATTGGCATACGACCATTTCATGAACAAAGACGGCAACCCACAAACAGCCGTACAAATCCTATTCATGATGATTCCGCTAGCGCTTAGCTTGTCTGTCGGAAATATGATTACAATAATGCTTGCGGAAGAAAAAGAAAAGAAAAACTTGAAAACACTCTTCTTAAGCGGTATTCACTCAGTAGAATACTTAATCTCAATCTTATTCTACCCAGTCGTGTTAGCAGTGATTACGATTGTAAGCTTCCCAATGATTGTTAAAGCGGATCTTTCAGGTCGTTGGATGGAATATGGTGCCATCGTTGCGAGTGTGGCCATCTGTGTGATTTTACTCAACTTATTAGTGGGTGCTTTGACAGATACGCAAGCAAAAGCGCAAGTAAATGGTGTGATTCCGATGATGGGGATTGCGTTCTTACCGATGTTCTCAATGTTGAGCGATGCGGTGTCAAAAGTGACACACTATACATTCATGGGGAATTTCGTGGATTTCTTTACCAAAAACGATTTCGCCTTAACTGCCCAAAGCTTCATCGTCCCTGGTTTATGGATTGTGGTGCTACTAGTCTTAAACTTCTTCTTCTTAAAACCTAAAGCGAAAAATTAAAATAATGAGTGCTACTGGATTACTGCGAATCCTTACGGATTCTTTTATAAAAGCTATAACGGGGCACCGGTTCGAATTTTTGAAATTAAACTAACAATATAGGCTTCACCTATCAGTATGACTGATAGGTGAAGTTTTTTGTGCTGTAGAAAAATTCTGAATATAATTGTCTAATTTTCCAAAAGTTTACATGTATGGATAGTATGATTAAATAAACAGCACAATTTTACCAGCAGTTTTAAGTGGAGAAATTGGGCCCAAACGATATTCATTTCTATTTTTTTCTATTTTATAATGGTTTTAGAAAGGAGAAGTAATGATTGATTTAAAAGCACTTATAATATTAATGACGTTGAAGGACTATCAAGAATTATCCTTGTATGAACTTTCAGTAAAAGTTGGACTCTCTATTAAAGAAGTAAAAGAGGCTCTCGATTATTTAGTTTCATATTTGGAAAAAAAGAATATAAGTCTAAAATGTTCAAAAGGAAAATATTTTCTTGAAAATAATGAACAGCATCAGCAACTGACGGATGTGATTCAATCTAAAGAATTAGTTTTACCCAAAACAACAAGACTAGCATTGATTTATTTGTATACTTTTTGCCGGATGGAATATATTTCCAACAGTCATTACCAAGACTTCTTAAAGGTAAGTAAAAATACAACCTTATCTGATATTCAATGGTTAAGAAAATTATTGACAAAGAATGATTTGGAATTAGGATATACTCGTGCAAAAGGCTATACCTTAATTGGAGATGAATGGAAAAAACACCAACTTGCTTTTAAGATGGTCGGTGAACTCTTGAATTCACCTATCGGTCTTTGGGGGCTAGATTATGTGTTATCAAGTTGGAATCACAATATTCGATATGTAATTATTGAGCAGATTGTAAAAGATTACTACAATCATCTTCAATTAACTCCTATCGAAGATCAATTAAAAGAATGTATCTATGATATTGTTTTCGTGCTTTGTAGATATCAAAGAAATGTGAATCATGTTGAATTTTCTCAAACGATAGTCTCTCCAGCTATTGAAGTGTTATCAAAAATTTTACTAGAAACAATTGATAATTTAGGGTTAGTCGAAACTAGATTTACAAAAACAGATCGGCAGTATTTGTCAATATTACTTTCCAGCTGTTTTGAGGGCGAAGTTGATTCAAATTTTGAGTATTTTAATGAACTAACAGAAAAAATTATCCATAAAATGGAAGAAGTATCACTTCTTCACTTTAGTGAGAAAGTAGATCTAAAGAAAAATTTAAAGAAGCATCTAATTCCAGCGTATTATCGATTGAAATTTGGGATTCCTAGTACGAATGATTATACGCAAACCATAAAAGAAAATTATCCTGATTTATTTGAATTGGTTAAAAGTTCCCTAACACCGCTGGAAGAAGTTGTTGGAAGAATGATACCAGAAAGTGAGACCGCTTACTTTGTGGCTCATTTTGGAGGCTATCTAAAGGCGGAACAAAATAATAAAGGTTTGAAATACAAAGCCGTGATTATTTGTCCAAACGGTGTAAGTTCTTCTTTAATTATTAAAGAAAATTTATCCTCTTTATTCCCTCAAATTGAGTTTGTCAGAAATATTAAAATTGAAGATTTAGATGATAACGCTACGAAAGAATTTGACATGATTTTTTCTACAGTGAAATTAAATATAACAAAGCCAAATTACTTAGTATCGGTGATTTCTTCAGAAGAGCAAAATATTCATCTAGTAAATCTAGTAAAGAAGGATTTTCCAGACCTAAGTTTGAAGGATGCAGCAGTTGAGGAATTACTAGCAATTATAGGAAAGTATGCGATGGTGACCAATGAGTTGGGCCTAAGTTTTGCTTTGCAAAAATATATAAATCAAAAGATAAGTAGAAAGGAGAATTTACCATTGTTAGAAGATTTAATTACAAAAGAGAATTATCAATATAGTACAGAGAAGTTAGATTGGAAAGATGCAATACGGTTAGCTGCCTCTCCGTTATTAAAAGCTAATAAAATCACTTTAAATTATCCAGAAGCAATGATTCAAAAGGTTGAAGAATTTGGTCCATTTATTAATTTAGGAAAAGGTATTGCTATTCCACATGCACGTCCTGAAGATGGGGTTAATGAAGTAGGTATGTCCATGCTTGTTCTTGAGAAGCCGACGTATTTACTAAATGATCCTAATCAGGAAATCAGACTACTTATTTGTATCGCTGCAGTTGATAATGAGACACATTTAAAAGCCTTGGCGCATTTGACAACAATCTTAAGAGATAATGATAGTGTTCAAGCTTTATTGTCTTCAAAAAAATATGATGAAATCAAAAATATTATTAAACAGGAGGTATAAATTATGTTAAGAATTGGAACAGCTTGTGGGTCAGGTTTAGGTTCAAGTTTTATGGTTCAAATGAATATTGAATCTATCCTAAAGGATTTAGGAGTAACTGATGTAGAAGTAGAACACTATGATTTAGGGGGTGCAAATCCAAGCGAAGCAGATATTTGGATAGTTGGACGAGATCTCGAAGATTCAGCAGGTCATTTAGGAGATGTACGGATTTTAAATAGCATTATTGATATGGATGAGCTGAGAACGTTGATTACGGCAATTTGCGAAGAAAAAAATCTTATCTAGGAGGAGAGAAAAATGAAATTTATTTTAGATATTGTTAGTACTCCAGCAATTTTGGTAGCTTTAATTGCTATTATCGGGTTAATTTTACAAAAGAAAACATTACCGGATATTATGAAGGGTGGTATTAAAACATTTGTAGGTTTCTTAGTTGTTTCTGGCGGGGCTGGAATTATCCTAAACTCTTTAAATCCTTTTGGAAAAATGTTCGAACAAGCGTTTCATCTTTCGGGTGTAGTTCCTAATAATGAAGCAATCGTAGCTGTTGCTTTAACTAAGTATGGTTCATCAACTGCTATGATTATGTTTGCAGGAATGATTTTCAATATTCTAATCGCACGTTTTACAAAATTTAAATATATTTTCTTAACAGGACATCATACATTATATATGGCATGTATGATTGCAGTTATTTTAACTGTAGCTGGATTTACAAATGTTCCTTTAATTTTACTCGGCGGACTTGCTTTAGGACTTATCATGAGTATTTCGCCAGCATTTGTTCAAAAATATATGATTCTATTGACTGGAAATGACAAGGTAGCATTAGGTCACTTTAGCGCACTAGGATACTGGTTAAGTGGTTTTGTAGGAGGATTAGTAGGGGATCGATCTAAATCAACAGAAGATATTCATTTCCCTAAGAGTCTCGCATTTTTACGTGACAGCACTGTAAGTATTACAATCTCGATGACTATTATTTATGTAATTGTAGCGCTTTTTGCAGGATCAACTTTTATTGAAACTGAATTAAGTAGCGGAACAAGTAGTCTTGTTTATGCGTTACAATTAGCCGGTCAATTTGCTGCAGGGGTATTCGTCATCTTAGCTGGAGTTCGTCTCATCTTAGGTGAAATTGTACCAGCGTTCAAAGGGATTTCTGAACGTCTTGTTCCAAATTCAAAACCTGCTTTGGACTGCCCAATTGTATATCCATATGCACCAAATGCTGTTCTAATTGGTTTTATCTCAAGTTTCGTTGGTGGCTTAGTAAGTATGGTCATTATGATTTTTACTGGATCAGTAGTCATTCTTCCAGGTGTTGTTCCTCATTTCTTCTGTGGAGCAACTGCGGGTGTTATTGGTAATGCTTCAGGTGGTGTACGTGGAGCTACAATAGGAGCTTTCTGCCAAGGCGTGCTTATTAGTTTCTTACCAGTATTCTTAATGCCTGTATTAGGAGGACTTGGCTTTGAAGGGTCAACATTCTCAGATGCAGACTTTGGTTTAACAGGTATTATTCTAGGAATGCTTAATAAATTTGGATCTCAAACAGGAATTATCATTGGACTTCTAGCGATCTTAGTAGGAATTGTTGTTTTCTCATTTGTTAAGAAAACAGAAACTAAGGAGGGTTAATCATGACGTTGGAAGAAAGCAAACTTCATGAACTTAACCAATTCGCAAAAAAAATCAGATTAAATACATTAGAATGTTTAAATCATTTAGGATTTGGACATTATGGTGGGAGCCTCTCAGTAGTAGAGGCTTTAGCCGTATTATATGGTGAAATAATGCCGATGACACCAGATATATTTAAAGAGACAGAGCGGGATTATTTCGTACTCTCAAAAGGACATGCTGGACCCGCATTATATAGCACATTATATCTCAAAGGTTTTTTTGATAAAGATTTTCTATTTTCACTGAATACCAATGGGACACATCTTCCATCTCATCCAGATAGAAATTTAACCCCTGGTGTGGATATGACAACAGGTTCCCTAGGACAAGGGATTAGTGTTGCAACAGGGATAGCATATGGACAAAAAGTAAAGAGCCTCTCAAATTATACGTATACAATCGTAGGAGATGGAGAGCTAAATGAAGGACAGTGCTGGGAAGCTATCCAATTTGCTGCGCATCAACAATTAGATAATCTTATTGTTTTTGTAGATGATAATAAGAAACAATTAGATGGACGAACTTGTGAGATTTGTCAAACTTTCGATTTTGTTGAGAAATTCAAAGCATTTGGTTTCGAAGCAATCCGCGTTGATGGTAGAGATATCCAGAGTATTTACGATGGAATTCTTCAAATGCAACAATCAACATCAACATCACCTAAATGTATAGTATTAGATACTGTAAAAGGACAAGGAGTACCAGAAATAGAGGAATTTGAGTCGAATCATCATATAAGGCCAACTTCAGAGCAACGGGACATTCTTGAAAATGCAGTGAAACAACTTAAGGAAGAATTGGAGGGTATTCGTAATGAGAGAAGCTAAAGAGTTAAGATTAGTCTATCGAGATTTCTTATTAGAAGCGAATAGTGAATACCCGGAATTAGTCGCGTTAGAGGCAGATTTATCAAGTTCAATGTCGACAAATAAATTAGGAGAGATCTTTGGAAAAAGATATATAAATGTCGGTATTATGGAAGCTGAAATGGTAGGAGTTGCTGCAGGACTATCCATTCTTGGCTTTAAGCCATATTTACATACCTTCGGACCTTTTGCGACACGAAGAGTATTTGATCAGGTATTTCTTTCCTTAGGGTATTCTCGATTAAGTGCCACAATTATAGGCTCAGATGCTGGAGTTACTGCTGAGATGAATGGTGGGACACATATGCCGTTTGAGGAACTGGGGTTAATGAGATTAATCCCTAACATCACAATTTTTGAGGTATCTGATGACATACAGTTTGAAGCAGTATTGAAGCAAACGTTGGAAATTGAAGGGCTTAAATATATTCGAACGATTCGAAAAGCACCTGAGGTAGTGTATGAAGGCGGAGAAGATTTCTCAAAAGGATTCATTGAATTAAAGACAGGAAGAGATTTAACTATTTTTGCTTCAGGGATTATGGTTGCGCCATGTTTAAGAGTGGCTAGAGAACTTGAAGCAACTGGGGTGAATGTGGCAGTTGTTGACTTGTTTAGAATTAAACCTCTTCCAGACGAAATCAATACGATGTACTCTGGAACACCAATTTTGACAGTTGAAAACCATAATGAAATTGGTGGGATTGGAAGTGCACTCTGTGAGTTATTTGCAACGGATAATACAACAGCTGTTCATCGCCTTGGAGTTCACGAAAAATTTGGACAAGTAGGAAAAGTACCGTATCTTCTCGCTCAGTATGGGATAGATGAGAAGAGTATAAAAGAAAAAATTCTTTCCATTATTGAAAAATAAGTAGACTTGTGAGTACAAAATTATCATATATGATAATTTTTAACAGCAGCTACATTTAGCTACTCTGACACTTGTTGGAGTAGCCTTTTTATTTCCACTAAAAGACGGTATAATAAACGTGATAAACTCTGGAGGAACAGTAATGAAGAAAAACGAATTTTATACAGTAACAATCGAGGATTTAACGCATGAAGGTCTTGGGGTCGGGAAGGTGGATGGATTCCCGCTATTTATCGAAAATAGTATTCCCGGAGAAGTCGTTCGTGTGAAGACGATGAAGATTGGAAAAAGTTATGGCTACGCGCGTGTGGAGGAGTGGCTGGAAGTGAGCCCGAATCGTGTGGACGTAAAAGACGCCCTTGGAACACGTGTGGGAACAATGCCGCTGCAACATATGACTTATGAAAGCCAGCTGGCCTTCAAGCAGCAACAAGTGAAAAATGTAATGACGAAAATCGCGAAGATGCCAGAACTAGAAGTGCGTCATACTCTTGGAATGGAGAATGCACTGGGCTACCGAAACAAGGCGCAAATTCCAGTGCGTACGGTAGACGGCAAGTTAACAACAGGATTCTTCAAGAAGAACTCGCATGACTTAATTCCGATGGAAGACTTCCATATTCAAGACCCTGAAATCGACCGCTTGATTGTGGCTGTTCGTGATATTTTAAGAAAGTATCCAGTGGTGGCGTATGATGAAGCCAACAATACTGGCGACTTGAAGCATATTATCGTGCGACGAGGACTGCGTACGAAGCAAGTGATGATTATTTTCGTGACGAGAACAAAGGTGTTGCCACAAGCTGAGGCGATTGTAAGAGACATTACAGCAGCGCATCCGGAAGTGGTGTCTATCGTGCAAAATATCCAACCGAAGCCAACGAATGTCATCATGGGACGTGAGACAAAGGTGCTATTCGGGGAAGATGTGTACGAAGAAAAGCTGTTCGAATTCACGTTCAAGATTAGCGCGCGTTCGTTCTTCCAAGTGAACACCGTGCAAACCGAAGTACTTTATCAACAGGCGATTGACGCTGCGGACTTGAAGGGCGGCGAGACGGTCGTGGATGCGTATTGCGGAATCGGGACGATGAGCTTGGCCTTTGCCCGCGATGCGAAGAAAGTCTATGCCATGGAAATCGTGGATGATGCGATTGTGATGGCGAAGGAAAATACGAAATTGAATGGCGTGACAAATGTGCACTTTGAAACGGGTGCGGCCGAGAAAATTATGCCGCGCTGGAAGGAAGAAGGCATCCAGCCAGATGTCATTGTGGTGGATCCACCGCGCAAAGGGCTCGACCTTGCCTTTATCGAAGCAGCGTGTGAAACTAGCCCAGAACGTATCGTGTATGTGAGCTGTAACCCAGCAACACTCGCTCGTGACCTTGTACACTTTAAGGAACGTGGCTACGAGGCACAATACGTGCAACCCGTGGATATGTTCCCGATGACTGCGCATGTCGAGTGTGTGGCGCTGCTTGTGCGAGCTGGGTCATCAACGAAGTAAAAATTAAGTATATTGATATTTCCAGCACCAGATGGAGGGAAAATGATGCATCATATTGAGATTTATGTAAGTAATTTAGATAAAACCAAGAAATTCTATTCTTGGCTACTTTGCATTTTAGGTTTTGAGTTGTTTCAAGAATGGAAAGACGGATTTTCCTATAAAAAGGACGAATTTTATATTGTTTTTGTACAGACAAAAGAAAAGTATCTTGATAACGGATACAATAGATGTAATATAGGCTTAAATCACCTTGCTTTTCGTTGTCAAACTAAGGATAAAATCGATCAAATTAGGAAGAATCTTATTCAGAGAAATATAGTTTTGCTTTATGATGATAAATATCCATATGCCGGTGGTGCAGAACATTATGCAGTCTATTTTGAAGATCCGGATAGGATTAAAATAGAAATTTGCTTAGATTAACTTAAAAATTGTCAGTAATGATGAGAAATGGTAAATTTCAGTTTGTAGCTATGTGTCCAGATACAGAAAGATTCACTTGGCATACTTAAAGTGCACTTATTTCATGTTGAGAGGATATCATTACTTGTATGTTCTTAGACAGGAGGATAAAACAATGAAGTTTTTGGAAATTAATCCTATTTCGGCAAAAAAAAGAATGACTGAACTACTATTTGATTATCTTTTAATCATAACTTACTTGGGTATTTTGTTTCTTTGCGCTATAACTTTTTACTACATTGTTTTTAATGGTGTGCCAATGCAAACAGAATTGCAGGCGCAGACTCTTACATTTTTTATCAGTGTTCTGCCAATCATGCTTTATTTCACATTTTCGGATTATGCAAAAAATGGAAGTTTTGGGAAATCAAAAGCAGGGCTTCGTCTGGTCTATCAAAATAAAACGATTCAGGCTAGCTTAATTAGAAATCTCATCAAATTTTTACCTTGGCAATTAGGGCATATGGGAACTATTCATGGAGTCTATAGCGATTTTGACCTAATATCCATTATCCTGTCGTCTTTAGCAACTTTACTTGCACTGTTGTTACTGGCGATGGCAATTTTTAGGAAAGATAAAAGGCATCTAGGAGATTTGCTAGCTCATACACAGGTCCAGCTAGAGGGTGACAATAAGTGATTTATCTTAATCGTTTAAAAAAAGTGAATGAAAGTGCTGTAATAGACTATCCTAACCAATTCGAAAAGGTTTTTGAAAATCTAGATAGCAAAGAAGACGTTGAAGTATATTTATAATGGATATTTTTAAAGGAGGATATTTATGTTAGGAGCAATAGTTGGAGATGTTGTTGGGTCTGTTTATGAATGGAATAATATTAAAACAAAAGACTTTCCATTTGGCACTGACCCCCGTAAATGAGAATTAAATAAAA
>ERZ772961.408-NODE-408-length-17894-cov-10.213185_pt1 | contig 17894 bp, 19 predicted proteins | sample MGYA00580677_ERZ772961 | MGnify/ENA primary metagenome ERZ772961 (study PRJEB29015, sample SAMEA2738088) | human oral metagenome | biome: human oral; feature: human-associated habitat; material: saliva | place: China | collected 2227 ... | reverse complement strand
GGTCAAGGTCGTCGCGGGCCAGGAGGTCCAGGTCACCACGGCGCACGCGCGTGATGACGGCACCGAATCGCTTGGTGACATTGAGTTCGCAGACGCTGCGGCCGGCGACGTCGGGGTTGGACACGACGATGCGCTCGAAGGCAAGGTCGGAACGGTCGTCCTCGAGGTTGTGGTCGAGGATCTCGCCGACGAGGGGTGCCGTCTCCTTAATAGACGCGGGATCGCCGACCATGACGACGTGGTCACCCGGCAGCAGGTCCTCGCCGGGAGCGGTGACGCGGGTGCGCCCGTCACGACGCAGGTAGGACAGGCGCACGCGCTGGTCGCGCCACGCGTCGATGTCGCGCGTGTTGATGTGCTTGGAGACATGAATACTCACGGCCTCCAGGGACGCCCCCGCGAGGGAAGGCGTGTCCTTGGGACCGACCCACTTCCTCGTCACGGTGATCGTGACGACGAGGATGCCGCCGATGACGCCCACCGGATAGCCGAAGGCGTAGCCGACCGCCGCGTGGGGATCTCCCGTGAGGCGGGTGGCCGTATCGAGGGCGGGCGCAGCCGTCAGCGCACCCGTGAAGAGGCCCGACGTCAGGCCCGAAGACAGGCCAAGAAGGCGACCACCAACGAGGGCAATGAGCGCGCCCACGACACACACGATTGTCGTGAGGGCGAGGAGGTTCGTCTGCTTACGCAAATTCTGGAAGAAGGTCGCGCCCGCGGAAATGCCGACGCAATAGACAAAGAACGCCAGACCCATCGGCTGGACGATCGACATGTGGTTACTGACAACCTCGGGATGCAGAGCCGAAACGATGAGGCCCACGAAGAGCGCTCCGGCTGCACCGAAGCGCAGCGGGCCGATCCGAATGGCCCCGATCGCCGCACCCAACGCAACGACGACAAACAGTGCGAGCAGGGGTGAAGACGCAAAAAGAGAGGCCATAGCTTTCAGAGTACCTGTCACGCGTCTGGCGTTCTCCACAACTGTCATAGTGCCTGCGTTAAGAACCTCACGGATTGGTTACACTGGTGCCAGAAACTGAAAGGACGGTCATGTCTCAACCCGCACCCGGATGGTACCCGGATCCTGTCGGCAGCCAGCGCCTGCGCTGGTGGAACGGTGGCTCGTGGACGGAACAGTACCAACCGATGCCCACACAGCAGCAGCACATGCCACAGCAGGGGATCCCCCAGCAGGGCATGCCACAACATGGCATGCAGGCACAGGGTTTCCCCCAGCAGGGGATGGGACAGCAAGCCCCGATGCAGGCCATGCCGACAGGCATCCCCAATCCCGGCGCCGCTGCCAGCGCGCAGGCCGCCGTCGCACGGGGTGCCAGCGCGCATCAGGCCTCTGCTCCGAAGGGCCCTCATCTGCCTTCGAACAAGCAGGCACCGACCGTTTCCTCCAGCCCCTACGGCTCCGAACCTACCTTCAACCAGTCGAAGAAGGACGCGCGGGACAACAAGGCCGCAAACACCAAGACACCCAAGACCACCTCGCGTTGGAACCTCGCGACAGTTGCAGTGTGGGTGGCCGTCGTCATTTTCGGAGTGACAACAATCATCGCGGGCAGTTCCTTTTCGCACGCGCGTGCCGAACTTAAGCCCGCGGTCACAGAACGCGACGAGGCCCAACAACAGTACGACCAGGCACAAAAGGAGCTTGATCAAGCCAAGAAGGAACTCGAGGAGTTACAGCAGTGAGCTATGTTTCCACCCCCGCTCCCATGCCCGCGCAGAAGCCCGCAGGATCCCACAGCGGCCTGAAGGCTCTGACGGCTATTGGTGCCGCCCTCGCTGCCCTCCTCCTCATCCTGTCGGTGGGTTTGGGACTCGCCGCGCGCTCAAGTTCAGAGTCCGCCCGGCAGGCACAGAGCGACGCCCAATCCCTGCGCGAGAAGACCAAGGAGACAGAGACCGAGACGGCAACAACGCGCACCAAGATCACCGAGGCGACCAATAAGAAGGAAGCCCAGGCGTGGTGCGACGGGCTGACGAGCGCGAAGGCAGATTTCAACACACTCGACCAAGTGGCACGAGACTACTCTTCTCTGACGGCGACACGGCGCGAGGTCATCGGCCAGATTTGCCCGCAGAAGAAGAGCTTTATTGAGGCGTATGCACGGGATGCGGCACAGGATATATTCAGTCGAGATGCTCCTACCTGCACCGCCGGATCATCCTCGGTGACAATCACCGGATCCGTCTCCATTACCGGAGCAAACTTGGCGGGCGCATCGGCGTACGACGTCACCGTGGAGGTCTACCTCGTCCCCGGCAGTACCGCCAAGGGCCATCAGCCTGCGGACAAGCAGACAATCACCATTCCCGCAGGGGGAACGGGGACCGTAACATCGGTCCTGCCGAAGCCCTCTTTCTCCTCGGGCTCCTGCTTCGTCCGCCCTGTGAGCATCTGGCCCAGCGGGGTCTGAGCGTATAGTTGCCCACCATCCCTCGGGCGACTAGACTCCCTGACCAGACACTCGGCTTTGACATGACACGGGAGAGTGAACCACGATGAGCGAACCTGCGGAAGGCTGGTACGCCGACCCGACCGGCGCCGCACAGCTGCGCTGGTGGGACGGCCACGCCTGGACGGAGTACGTCGAGCCCTACGAGGCAGCTCCCACGCAGGCTGGAGCGGCTCCCACGCAGGCCGAGGCGATCCCCGCCTACGACGAGGCCCCGCACTACGCTCAGCCCGAACACGTCGCGTCGACCGCGGCGGCCGAGGCCAACGCTGAGTTTCCCCCGATCCCTTCCCCGGACAACCCCGCGCACTGGGAGGCCTCCGACCCCATCCCCTCCCCCGAGGAAACGGGAGCATGGGAGCCTGCCCACGCCTCGTCCATGAACGAAGCGGACGATGCCCCCATCCCGATGCCCGGAGACGCCGAGACCCCCCAAGAAACACAGGGGCACTCCGGCACCCTCAAGTGGACGCTCGGCTGCGTCGCCTCCTGGGTACTTGTCGCGGTTTTCATCACGGTCCTCGTGGTCGCATGGTCCCACCTGGGCGCCAGTGGCCGCATTCACGATGAGGCAAAGAGCCGCGCCGAGACAGCCCAGCAGGAGCTCGACACCGCACAGTCAACACTCGCGGACATCAACCGACAGATCGAGGAGGCACAGAAGTGAGTGCACCCGCCCCCCTGCGCGCCGCGACCGTCGCGGGCGCCGCCCTCGCGGTCATCTTCATCATCCTGTCGGCCATCGTCGGCGGCATTAACGCGTGGCGCTCACACTCGGCATCCAGCTATGACACACAGGCAGAGCAGGCTCAGTCCGAAAAGGCGGCGCTCGACGAGCAGATCGCCGACGCGAAGACCCGCCTCGACGCTGCCAACGTTCACAAGGATGCCAAGGCGTGGTGCGATTCCATCACCCGCGAGAGAGCTGCATCGATCCGCGACGCCATTAAGTCCTACGATTCGGCAACGCAGGCCGTCAAGGACGCCATCCACGAGGAGTGCGCCCCCAAGGAGACCTACGCCAACGCACAGCGCGCCGGTGCCGAAGCCGCATTCAGCCCCGGAGTCCCGGAGTGCACGACCGACCAGGTGACCACCACAATCAACGGCACCATCACGCTGAGCTCCACAAGCGCCATTTCCTCACTCGGCCCCCTTGAGCTCACGATCTCCGGCTACACCCTCGACAAGGGAACCACCCTCAACCCCTCCTCCCCCTACCAGGGGACGACGACGGTGACGCTCACGCCAGGAACCCCCGCTACGTTCACGATCTCCGTGCCCTACGACCCGGCGATGACCGACAAGACCGAGTGCGGGTTCTCGATGACGTCCTGGTGGCCGACCACCCTCTGATAGACGCGTGAGGCCCATCACTGACCAATTCAACGAAATTGGCGCGCCCCTAGAATGAATGGGACACAGTGAAAGGAGCCTCCTCATGAGCAACCCCGTCCAGGGCTGGTACGCGGATCCCGAAGGATCCGACCAGCTGCGCTGGTGGGACGGCACCCAGTGGAGCGACCAGTTCCGCCCCGCCCCCACCGGCAACCAAACAACCAGCGACACTCCGTCCGAGCCCGCCGCGCAAGAAGAATTTCCCCCCACCGGCGCCCCCGTCCAGGTGCCTGCCGCGACGAAGCCCACGGCAACGAAGCCCGCAACGAAGCCCAAAGCTCAGCCCCCGGCCTCGCAGCTCATCACCACGGGAATCCTGGGCATCCTGATATTCTTCTTCATCGCTGGCGCCGCACTAGCTGGCAGCGCCTATGTGAGTGCCGGTGAGGATCTGAAGGAAGCACAATCTGCCTACAATCAGGCCGAGCGTACGCTCCAGGAAGCAAAGGACGCAGGCAAGTGAACGAACACCACTCCGGCCCCGTCTTCTTTCCACAGGACAAGGTCCGCAGCCTGAGCATCGCCAACCGGATCATGGCCCTCATCGCCATCATCAGCGCGATCACAATGATCACGCTGTTCTCACAGGCCGTTTCCCGTAACAATGAGGTGGAAAGCCTGACGAAGGCGACGGAAAATGCCAAGAACCAGACGCTCGAAGTCAGGGCGACCAATTGGTGCAACCAAATCACCTCGGAGAACGCCGACAAGATGTCCACCCTGTATAGGGACTACAACGGCGCATCATCGCAACAACAGCGCAAGATCAATAGTGAATGCAAGCAGAAAGTGGCACTTGCCGAGCTCGTTAGCCTGAAAGATCCCAACAAGGCGTTCACCGTCACATCCGAGTGCACCGTCAACGAGTCGGAAGATACTGCGTCCTGCACCGCTACCGTGACCATCATTCCGAGCGAGAAGCTGCTTTTCAACGGGTACTCAACAACGACCGCGACCCTGCGCATGCGCATCGCCGACACCCATACGAACTTGCCCACCCAGTCGCACGTGATCGACAACGTCGCAACCGTGACAATCGATGCGAGTGGCACTGCAACGACAACCTTCGATATCCCCTTCGACATGAGCTGGGGCACCGCTTACGACATCCAGGTGACGTCGTTCTTCCCGAACATATAAGCATCAGCATCGAGTGACGGTTCCGCTGCCCAAATGGGCGGCGGAACCGTCATTTGTACTGCACGACCGCACCGTGGGCACCCGTCCATTTATGACGTGAGGCCCATCACTGACCACTTCAACGAAATTGGCGCACCCCTAGAATGGATGGGACACAGTGAAAGGAGCCTCCTCGTGAGCAACCCCGTCCAGGGCTGGTACGCAGACCCTGCAGGAACCGACCAGCTGCGCTGGTGGGACGGCACCCAGTGGACCGACCGCTACCAGTCACTCCCCGGCGCCGACGACACCCTCAATTCCGACACCTCCACCACCCCGGACCCCGGTGCCGACTCCTCCACGGAGCCTTCGCAGACTCCCGCGGGCGCAACGACGGAGTTTACTCCCGTCACCCAGGCTCCTGCCTCACGGGCAACTCGCGGACAGGTCATCACCGCCGTTGTCGCCTCGATCGTGGCACTCGCCTTCCTCGGATCGACCATCGTAGCCGCGGGCATGCACGGCAAAGCCCAGGATGACGTTCACCGTTCGCAGACCATCCTCAACGAGGCAAAGGAACAGCTCCAGAAGGTGCAGGAGGCTATCCAGTGAGCGACCCGAACACCACCGCGACCACCCCCGCGAAGCCCAGCAAGAGCGCAGGTCTGTCTTTGTACAACCGCTTCGCGTGTGGCGTGGCAGCACTCCTCGCCTTGGCGACGGCCATGATCCTGGTCTCAACGTCGCAGGCTAGCCAGTCTGCCAGAGACATGCGCGACGAGGCACACACGACCCTCCAACAGGCCGGCGAGGAGCTCGCCCCCTACTGGTGCTCGCAGATCACACCCGACAACGTCAAGAATTTCGACGATCTGTACAGCCTGTACCTCGACGTCAACGACGAGGTCCGAAGCATTGTCAAGCAGCAGTGCGAGAAGAAGGTCATCATCAACGACCTCGTCGCCAATAACACGCCCAACGAGGCTTTCGACACTACGAGCGAGTGCGTGATAGGCGAGTCGGACTCGAGTCTCGCCTGCACAGCAACCGTCACCGCGAACGATAGCGTGAAGAAGGAAATCGCGGCGTTCCCCTCCACGACAGTCACGCTCACAATGAAAATCCACACCACGAGCAGCTGGATCACATCGAAGGGATATGACGTCGGCGAAGTGGCAACTATCAACATTGACAGCAGCGGCACGGGGACGACTCAGTTTGAGATCCCCTACGACCCCACCTGGGGAAGGTACTACGAGATCAAGCTCAAGAGGTTCTACCCGAACGAGTAACGCGGCTTCCCTGATCACACTGACCCCGTCGCCCCGTGGGCGGCGGGGTCAGTGTCTGCGGCGCAGCTTCTGATGAGCCGCTGGACCACGGAAGGACCACGAGCAACGGGACAAACAACCCGCCCATGGCCACGACCTCATGGAGGGGCACCCGGGCCTCGTCGATGCGCTCAGTAGTGTTCGTGGGAGTCATACCCACGAAGCCTATCGAGCTCGCGGCGCTCCTTCTTGGTCGGTCGACCACTGCCCCTCTCTCGCATAGCGACCGGGATGTGAATACGAGGACGCTCCGGGGTGCGGTCGTCGTAGGCGGTGCGAGCCTGCGGGTAGGAGACGCGCTTGCTCAGCAGGAGGACCACCCCGAGGATCCGGTCGAAGCCCTCGATCCGCAGGCGCACCTCGTCCCCGACGCGCACCTTGTAGGCGGCCTTGACGGGCTCACCGTTGACGCGCACGTGCCCCGCGCGCACGGCGGCCGTGGCCTGGGAGCGTGACTTCAGCTGGCGGGTTGCCCACAACCAGGTATCCACGCGCACGGACGACGAAGCGAGCGCTCCGGCGGGGATGATGACTTCGTCGGGGGTCTCACTCATCGTTGTCCCCTAGTTGATGCGACGAATACGTTTCTGATGGCGGGGCGTCAGGATGATCGCGACGAGGGCGCACAGGATCGGCATGCCGATGAGCATGCCCAAGAGCGCGCCCCACGGCACGACCGGCCGCAGCGTGGTGAGCGTCGAGAATACATGCGAGTTGGCGAATGTGATGACGGCGAGAACACCGACGACGAGGCCGGATAGAACGGCCGTCGGGATGACATTCAGCGCGAGCACGACACCCTGCCACGTGGTGACGTGGCGACGCATCGTGGGCGCCGCGCCGATCGCGTCGAGTGTATCGAGATCGGGACGCATGTCCGAGGCCGACAGGGCGACGACGAGGGCGACCGTGGCCGCGGCGGCAACAATGGCGATAAGTGCTGCGACGTAGGGCAGGACGAGCGAACGCATCGTCGGGACGATGACCTGAGCCGAGGCACCGGGCACCTGGCGGGCAATCGTCGCCTGGAACGACGGAGCATCGACGGGACTGACCTGCTTCTCGACCGTCAGAAGCTCGCCCAGAGGCCGCGCCTGCAGACCCAGATAGGATGCTGCGGTCGGCGACAGCACGATGACGTTGACACGGGTCAGGGGCGTGGCGACGAAGGTCTGGACGGTCGTCACCTTGGCGTCCGGAAGATTATCGTCCGAGGCTCCCGCGGCCTTCGCTTCCGCGATGGCGCTCATGTCGAGGCTGCGCAGCGTCACCTGGCCGGCACCGTCGATGTACGCCGGGTCGGGAATGAGGACGCCGCCGGCGTTGAGGGTGGCGATTGCACGCACCATGTCATCTTCGTTGGCGAAGTATCCAGCCTCACGCAGATACGTGCCGTCGTCGACCATGTAGGCCAGGTCCAGCTCCGTCATGGTGCCCATCTTGTCCGACATCGTGAAGGTCGAACCGTTGTAGGGGTGCACCGCCTCGACCATCGTGGTTGGGCCACCCGGCCCACTGTTCCATGCGAGGCCATTGAGCGTCACCTGCGACGTAACACCGCGCTGGGCGTCAACGGCGTCGACGGCCGACTTCATGAGGTCACGCGACCGCTTGACGGATTCGGTGCGGTCGACGGTCGACACGAAGACCTGACCACGCTGGCCCACGTGGGGACGAGCGTTCCAGCCGGCCTCGTTCGACGAGGACAGGGTGATGAGCAGGGCGCAGGCGACGAACACGGTCGTCAGGATCGAGGCCATGGCCGGGAACGTGCGATGGCCGTTACGCACCGCGTCGCGCAGCGCGAGGCGCATGCTCATCGACGCGCGGCGGTTGGGAGCACGCCACCGAGTAAAAATGTAGGGAATTGATCCGATCAGGCCCGCCTCGAGTAAACCGATACCGACGACGAGTGCCAGAATCGAGCCTCGCCAGGCAGCAATGCCAAGCAGCGGCAGGCCGGCAAGGAGGGCGATCGGGTAGATCATGCGGCGTCGCACCAGGCGCGATGGCTCCCACACGCGCCCACCGATGACGGCGGACGTGTCGATATGGGAGGTCGTATGTGCCGGAGACACGGACGCCATGAGCGAGAGGAGAACCGGCAGGAGTACCGACAACGCGAGCGGCCACCACGGCACGATACCGATGCCCAGGCCCGACCACATGCCGATGGCGACCATGGCAGCCGCAGACAAAGCGGCAGAAAAGAGCGCCGAGTAGATGCCGATAATGACACCGTGGGCAATCGTGAGCCTGCGTCCGTCCGTGCGGTCGCCGCCGTTCGCAACGATCATGGCGGCTGTACGCATCACCGAACGCTGAGCGACGGTGTACAGCGGCGAGATGAGCAGGATCAACTCCGTGAGGATCAGGAGAATACCCGCAACAAGGAGAAGGTACTGCCCGGGGTTCGCCCGACGAGTGTTCTCAGGAACCTGGTACTGCTGGATCTGCGAGGAGAGCACCGAGGCATCGGGCGGGCTCGCAAGCACCTGGCGAGACAAAACAGAGAAACCGGATGCGTTGATCTCGCGGATCTTTTCCCAGGTGACGGGCACGGGCCCGATCACGTACCAGGCCGTCTGCGTGCGCCCCGCGACAGCAAGGCGATCGATGGGAAGGGTTCCGTCGCCGATAATGGCGCGCTCGGTGCCACCGATGATTGCGTCGATAACGACGCTTCCCTTGAGGGTCTGCGTCGCGCGTTCCTTGGCGATTGTCAGGGACAGGTTGACGCTATCTCCGACCGAGACCGAGAGCGCTCGGGCGACATCCTGAGAGATCACGGCGTGGCCGGCGGCCAGCGGCCCGCGCCTTCCACCCGCGTTCACTCGCGGGGCGTCGAGCTCGGCGGCCTGCGTGCCGTTGTCGACCGTGAAGCCCGCGCCGTCAGCTGTCTCCAGACGCAGCTGGTAGAGAGTGTCAACGGCGATCAGCTGGTCGCCTGCTGGTACCCAGTTGTTGAGAGTCTCCATCGAGACCGTTACCTCGTCGCTCGAGGCTGTCTGCCCGAGACGATCCACAGTAAAGTCCTGTTCGATCGCCGTCGAGGACCGGTGCAGCGTCACCGCCTGCACGTCGCTGCGGTGTCCGAGCCACGACGAGGCCTGGTAGCGCTGCGAGGTCGTCACGTCCCAGAAGGTGATCGCCGCGATCGCGATAATGATCGGCAGCGAGATCAGAAACACCGCCGTGAGCGTGCGCCCCAAGCTTTGGCGCGCATCACGAGAGGCGATGCGGAGTACTACTCCCCATCGCCTCATCCGTGTGCTGAGTCGGCTCATTAGATCCTTGGTGCTGCGTCTGCCAGCAGATCCCTCAGTGAGTCACCGCGCGATCGATCGACGATGCGACCGTCGCGCAGGAAGACAGTGCGGTCTGCCCATGCGGCCATTCTGGCCTCATGAGTCACGAGGATACCGGCTGCGCCCGCATCTATGTGGTTACGCAACACCAACATGATCTGTTCGCCAGTGTGAGAATCTAGCGCGCCGGTAGGCTCGTCAGCAAGTATGACCGACCGGTTACCAACGAGGCCCCGAGCGATGGCCACGCGCTGGCGCTGACCACCCGAGAGCCTCTCGGGGAAGCGATCCGCGAGCTCCGCGACGCCCACTTCTGTGAGGGCAGCCATCGCAGCCTCGCGCACCTTCGAGGGACTGACTCCATCCAGCTGTAGCGGCATCTCAACGTTTTCAAGAGCCGACAGCGACGGGATCAGGTTGTAGTCCTGGAACACGTAGCCGATCGACCGGCGTCGCACCTCGGCACGGTGCACACTGTCCAGCCCGGCCAGGTCGATTCCGTTCACGTAGACACTGCCGTGCGTGGGGCGCTCGAGCCCGCCCGCGATAGACAGCAGCGTCGACTTGCCGGATCCAGAGGGGCCCATAACAGCGAGAAGCTCGCCGGGCGCGACCTCAAGGTCGATCCCGTCGAGCGCTCTCACTCGGACGCCATTCGCGCCGAACTCATGTCCGACGCCGGCCATCCTGATCGGTAGCGGCACAGGCTGGCTCATCGCACCCCGGCACGCTCCGAAATACCGGCCTCAGCCTGGGCCCAGCTCATCGAGCGGCCCTTCGCGGCAGCGAAGGCGGCGCGACGCGCGGCCTCGGAGACCGCACCGGACTCGATGTGGTCGAGCCAGTTGAGCTCGGCCTCGAGGTCGAAGATGTGACGCTCCAGGATGAGCTTCCAGGCGAGCTCGCCCTCGTCGGCCGAGGCCTTGAGGCGGGTCACGTCGCGCAGGGAGCCCAGGGTCGAGCGACGCTGGGTCTGAATCATGGCCTCGACGTCGACCGTGGGGTCGGCAGCGGCCACGGCGAGCTTCATGACAAGCTCGTCACGCTCGGGGTGCTCGCGCGGAACGGGGGTGGACCACCAGGCGTTGAGAACATCGCGACCAGCGTCGGTCAGCTCGAAGACCTCAGAGTCACGGCCCGCGTTGGTCTCAGCGTGAGACACAACCTGACCGTCACGCTCCAGGCGCTGCATGGTCTGGTAAACCTGGCCGATGTTGAGCGGCCACGCTCCACACGTCTGCTCCTCGAACATCTGCTTGAGGCGGTAGACACCCGCGGGCTGCTGCGCGACGAGTGCCAGCAGTGCATTGCGAACCGACATAACTCTCCGTTCGTTGTAGTGACGCGTTGGCTTTCGTAGTTGAACAGTATCTATCGTACGCCAAATCGTTACTTAGTGATGACAAATGACGGTGGGTTACCTAACAAAATCCCTACCGCCTGGTTAGATGCAAGCCTTTGACATTCCGCGGCACATGCAACAAATTAACCGAGCTTCCAATAAAAGTGCCAACCATGTTGCAGACATCACGCACAGGATTTTCAGCTTTATTGCAATGTTTTATAAGTCAAGCGGTCAGAGATGACACGCCTCGCGCTCCGACACACCCAGAACAACCAAAACCGACCCTCGCCTAGTATTTGACCAGATATATAGTAAATAATTGACACCCGCTGATCTCAGACTATGAGACCTGCGGATCGACAGGTGGACTATTCAGCGAGTACGTCCTCGATGTCTTCCCAGAGCACCTCCGGCGATGATGAAGCAACTGCCGCCCAGAATTCACCGTCCTTATCCGCCAGCAGAGGCACCTCATCGGGGTACAGCTCAGTAAACTCCACGCCCGCCAGCACCTCGCATACCTCCTCGCTGGTGCCAATCAAACGCCAACTGTCACCCGACAAATCCGGGTACTCCGCCGCATCGACGACCCGCACGGCGAGTCCCACCCACGAGTCATCCGCAACGTCCGCCCAGAAGGCTCCCGTCGCCTCGTCGATCTCGGAATCGATGATCTCCGCGATCTCGCGGGCAACCTTCGGTACCTCCACGAGAATCTTCGTGTCGTCGCCCCGTTCGAGCGCGCTGACAAGCACCTCCGGTACCGCCGTCGGCACAATCCCATCGCCGGAAGGCTCACCGATGGCGCTGAGCTCGAAGAACGTGTCGCGCAGCTGCGCGGAGTCGATAGACCACACCGACAACAGGTCATCCTCACCCGCGTACAGTCCCCCCTCGTCGCACCGCGACACCACGGCGGAGTGCGGGCCCACAAAGAAGGTGGATCGGCGGCACCCAGCCGGAGCGACGACCCAAGCGGTCAGCACCTTCGTCGCCTGCGAGAACGCCTGAAGGAGAGCAGCAAGATGCGGGACGGGAGCATCACCGACGACGAGGCCCTGGCTGCGCAGCAGCTCAACGAACGGATGCTCGGGGTCAGTCAGGAGCCCATCGGCGTACGAGCGCAGAGCGTCGCACTCCAGCTGGCTCATGTCGAAGACGACGCCGTCCTCCGTCTCGTAGACGTTGATCATGATTCCTCCTGCGTTCTCCAACCGGTGCCCCACACGGCTCCGAAACGAGGACAACACTACGGCACACTGTCCGAGCGTGCGTGTGGACGACGGCAACTGCGCCGCGTGCGGAAGGCTACACTGGGAACGACTAGGAGGATTCACCGATGAACGCCCCATTACCCGACGACGCCACCACGGCCTCGTCCCCAATTCCGACCCTCACGCTGCCGACGGGATTGCCCATCCCCGTGCTGGGTTTCGGCACCTATAAAGTCGCCCCCGAGGACGCCTACGACGCCGTCAGCCGCGCCCTCGAGGTCGGGTACCGCCATATCGACACCGCGCAGATGTACGGCAACGAGGCCGAGGTTGGAGCCGCGCTCGACGCCTCCGGAATCCCGCGCGAGCAGATTTTCCTCACCACCAAGGTCGACAACTCCAACCACGAGCCCGAGCGCGCCGCCGCATCCATCGCCCAGTCGCTCGAAGAGCTGCGCACCGACTACGTCGACCTGCTCCTCGTGCACTGGCCGCTGCCCACCCTCTACGGGGGCGACGTTGCCCTGCCCTGGCCGGCCCTCGAGGAGGCTTTCAACACCGGCGGCGCACGCGCGATCGGCCTGTCGAACTACGAGCGCGAGCACGTCGAAGCTGTCCGCGCCGTCGCCACCGTGCGCCCGTACGTCCTACAGGTCGAGGCACACCCCTTCTTCCCCAACGCCAACCTGCGCACCTACGCCCAGAGCCTCGGCATGGTCTTCGAAGCGTGGTCTCCCCTGGCCCGCGGACGCGCCATCACCGACCCCACCCTGCGCGCCATCGGCGACGAACTGGGCGTCAGCGCCGCCCAAGTCACCCTGCGCTGGGCCATCGACCGCGGCCACGTCGTCTTCCCCAAGACACTGTCCAGCCAGCGCATGGCCACGAACATCGACGCTTTTTCCTTCAGCTTGAGCCCTGAGCAGACCGCGCGCATCGACGCCCTCAACGAAGGCGAAGCCGGACGCACGGGTTCGCACCCCGCCACCATGAACCGACTCTAACGACAGGTACGATTGAGACATGGCATCGAAGCTCACCCGCGCCGACCGCGCCATCGTGCGACTCGCCGACGGCACCGTCAAACAGCAGAACCTGCTCACCGGCACAGAGGTGTGGACCGTCCCCGGCCGCGGAAACCGGCCGCTCACAGCGCCACGCACCGACCGCAACCCCATCGACCACGACGCCGACGGACACCACTGCGCGTTCTGCTCGAAGCGCTACCTGGAGACCCCGCCCGAAAAGTCGCGTCTCGTGCGCCGCGAGGACGGCACATGGGAGCAGCTCGACGCCCTGGGTGCCGACAAGCTGGGCGACACAGTCGCCGAATTCCGGCGCATCCCCAACCTCTTCGAAATCGTCTCCTACAACTACTGGCACCTCAACCACGGGCACGTGCCCTCAGAAGAGGACCGACACCGCATGGCCCGCTACCTGGCCTCGGACGCGGGCTACGACCACGTGATGAACGTCGTGCGCGCGCGGATGCTGGCCTCGGGCATGAGCGAAGGTGAATTCGCCGCGACCAGCGAGACCGCACGCCTCCAGGCTGCCAACGGCTTCTTCTCCGGCGGCCACGACCTGATCGTCGCGAAGCGCCACTTCGTCGACGGCGCCACCGAAGCCCACCAGCTGGCCGGTTCGGGCACCCTCACCCCCGAGGAACACGCCCAGTACACCGCGTACACAGCCCGCTCCATGCGCGACCTGTACGACCTCAGCCCCGCGGTGCGCTACGTCGCAACCTTCCAAAACTGGCTGCGCCCCGCCGGCGCTTCCTTCGACCACCTCCACAAGCAGCTGGTCGCCATCGACGACATGTCCGTCCAGACCGAGGCCGAGCTGGAGCGCCTGCGCGCCCAGCCCGACATCTATGACCAGATCTTCACGGTCGCTGCCACCCGCAAGCTCCTCATCGCCCAAAACGAGCACGCCGTCGCCCTGGCCGGCTTCGGTCACCGCTTCCCCGGCATCGCGATCTGGCCGCTGCACTCGCCGCGCAACCCCTGGGAGGTCAGCGACGAGGCCATGGCCGGGATCTCCGACATCCTGCACGCCGCGCACGCCGCGACCGGGGCGGACGTTCCCGCGAACGAGGAGTGGTACTACCGCCCGCCCACCGTCTCCACGCCGATGCGCTGGAGGATCCTGCTCAAGTGGCGCATCTCGACGCTGGCCGGCTTCGAGGGCGGCACCCGCATCTACCTCAACACAATCGACCCGTGGAAGGTCGTCGAACGCACGGTCCCGCGCCTGCGCGAGCTGCGCGAAGCGGGCCTCATCGCGCCCATGCGCATCGGCGACGAGTGCCGGGTCAGCCCCTCGATGCTGCGCGACTAGAGGGGCCCATTCGCGCGCGGGAACGGATAGGCCGACACGAGGAGCGGGGACGCGGCACTGCCGCGTCCCCGCTCCCATCACCGGTGGGGTGCCTACTCCTCGTCGTCGTAGGCCGCCGGCCCGTCGTCTTCCGCCCCGGCCTCGTCCTGCACGGGGTCGGCCGCGGAGCTCGTCTGCGGCTCAGTCGTGGGTTCCGTCGTCGGCTCGGGCGTGGACGCCGGTGCGGGAGCCTCGATGGCTGAGCTCCACGTCGACAGCCACGCGTTCATCGCGTCGAGGGAACCAATCGTCTCGTCGGTAACGACCGCGTTTCCGCTGATGCCCATGAGCCACTCGGCCTTCGTGTCGGCGGCGAGCACGCCGTCGATCGGGTACGCGGCACCCGTCGTGGCCAGGGAACGCTGCGCGATTTCGCCCTGGAGCCAGGCAATGAGGGACTCGGCACCGTCGGAGGCGGGTGCCTGAGTGGCAGCCACGTACATGATGCGCGCGATGCACGTTGAGGTCACCGCCGTGCCGTACGAGTCAGCGCCCGTGTTCGTCGCGGCCGCAGCCGCCAGCGACCGCGGAGCAACCACCAGCGGGTAGGAACCGGACTTGCCTGACTCGGAACCCACGACCTCGGACAGATAGCTGTCGGACACGTACGCGCCGGCCGTCCACGCGCCGATCGTCGCGCCCAGGGAGGCGTCCACGCGCGGGTTCAGAGACTGCACGAAGGGCCCGAGGCCCTCGCCCGTCTGAGAGGCAGCCTCCTGCACAAACGCGCGTCCCACCGACGACGAGGCCGGGTCGGGGACCGTAAGCAGCGCGCGCACGCGCGGGTCGGACAGATCGTGGAACGAAGTCGGCAAGGGACGATTATTCGCGCTCATCCAAGACTTGTCGGCAATGACACACACGTCGTCGCGCCCGTACGCCACAGCCGCGGGCGCGCCATCAACGGCCGTCCCCGCGAGAGTCATCGTGTCCTGCGGGGGCGCGCCAGCGATCATGCCCGCCCTCGCAGCCTGCAACGCATCCGCGCCATCCAAGCCTAAGACGACGTCCGCATCAGCCTTCGGCACCATGGCCACGCCATCAACCGGGACGACCGCGACCGAGAAACCCGTCGCCTTCGTGAACGCCTCCGCCGTCTCGGTAGGCAGCTGCGCGCCGCCCACGAGAGCAACCGTCACCACGCCCGAACCTGAGCGAGGCGTCGGCGCGTTAATCGTGCCATGCAAGTCACCGGGCAAGCCCTGGGCCCCCTGGCCGGGAACGACCGGCGCCGCGAAAGGATCCTGTGGGGCGCTCGACGACACAGACGACGAACACGCCGACAGGGCCGTAGCAGCAGCCGCGAGGGCTGACAGCGCAAAAACAAAGCGGGCGCGAGCCATGACGAATCCTTCTGACGGGAACAGTTGCGTCTAAGCATAAGACAGACAGCCGCTGGGCCTCGCACAAGACCGGAGTGTGGGGCATCATGGAAGCACGCGCGCCCGCGCAGGGACAATCAACCCACGCCAGGAGACACACATGGATCCCGCCACCATCGACAAGATCGCCACGACCGCCGTCATCGCCGGAGCAGCCTTCGCAGCCTCCAAGATTTTTGAATTTGGTTGGAAGGCCGTCACCAAGCGCCCCGTCCCCGCCGAGGACGCCGACGACGTCACCCTGGCCTCGCTGGTACTCTTCGCGGCCTCCACCGCCGCGGTCGCAGCCGTCGCCCAGCGCTACGCCTACAAGGGCTCCCAGAAGTACCTGGCCCCCAAGCTCATCGCACGCTTCGGCGCTCCCCAGATCGAAGCCTGAGCCTCACCGACCCGATCCCCTCCCCGCCCCTCACACGAGCGGCAGGAGGGGCCCCAGGTCCGTGCGCTCTCCCGACGCGCTCACCAGGGAGCCAGCCACGGCCTCGTCCCACGTGAGCACACCACACGCGAGCGACAGCCACGTGCGCGCGTCCGTCTCCACGACGGCGGGCGGAGTGCCGCGCCGATGCGTCGTGCCCGGCAGGATCTGAACCGCGCCCGCGGGAGGCACACGCACCTCGACCGAGCGCCCCGGGTGCAGGGCCCCCAGCTCCTCGAGCGTGAAGCGCACAGCCGTCAGGACCACGGGGCGCGGCGCCTCCCCGCCCCGCTCAACCGCCTCGCGCCACGCGCGCAGCGCCTCCATTCCACGGGCCGTGTCAATCCGTCGTTTCGCCATGCGACGATTCTACGTCCCACCCGCGTGAGTGCCTGAGCGCGCATTCCGACCGGCCAGTCAGGCACAATTGGATGGTTACACCCCTAACGAAAGGCGACCCGTGAGCGTCACAGCATCCCTCATCACGCTGCGTTCGATCCTCGACATCGAGATCGCGCGCACCTACCAGTGGGATGCCGCCACCATCATCTCCGTCTCCGGCGTCGACCGCGCCGGCGACCTGACGACGCGCATCGTCGAACATCCCGGCGCCCTGGCAGACATCGCCGCCGAAGGCTTCTCCCCCCACTCCGCCGCCGGCCACGCGCTCTCCCACGAGCTCCACGACGCCATCCAACGCCGCGTGCGCCTGTGGATTGCGGAGATCCCCACCGACCAGCTGCCGCGCCTGCGCGAGGCCCTCGGCTCCGACGTCATTCACGAGGCCGGCGCCCCCTCCGGCGGTTACACGCCCATCGCGCTGTCCCCCCTCGCGCTGCTCGAGGCGTGGGCGGACGGCACCGACGAGCAACGCGCCTTCATGCGGGTCGCCATGGCCGGCCTCGACACGCTCTCAACCGCGTCACGCGCCACCCGCGCCGCGCGAGCAGTCGGTGCCTCCATCATTGAGCGCACGGCCTTCCTCAAGCTGTGCCGCAACCCCAAGTTCATCGCCTACGTCGTCGTCCTCGTGTACTCGATGGCGCGGGCCGTGCCCGTCATGTACGTCCCGCACTTCCGGGGCGACTGGCGCATCCTGTGGGCCATCGACATGATCACCGCCATCCCCTACACGTGGGGCCTCATCGAAATGGTCGCCGGACAAAAACTCTGGCACCGCATCGTCGGCGCCGTCACCTCCGCCGTCACCTTCCTCGCCCCCTACGTGTACTTCCTCATGTACGGGCGCCACGCTCCCCCGGGCGTGTGGACCGCCATCGCCCTGATTTTCTTCGGCGGCATCTTCCTGGAGGTCTTCCGCTACCAGCGCGACCGGGCCGTCAAGAAAGGCCTCGCGGAGCTCTCGTAGCACCGCCTCCCCGGGCTGTTGTCCGTGCCCGCGGGCAGCGGCGAAACGGTCGCGGTTGCGTAGCGCGCGCACATAACTACTCTCCATGCCCGAGGGCGGCGGCCCGCCCGCTCGCCGTCCACGCCGCGAGCCTTCGGCTCGGCGCGTCGGCTCG
>ERZ772961.402-NODE-402-length-18055-cov-2.833722_pt1 | contig 18055 bp, 25 predicted proteins | sample MGYA00580677_ERZ772961 | MGnify/ENA primary metagenome ERZ772961 (study PRJEB29015, sample SAMEA2738088) | human oral metagenome | biome: human oral; feature: human-associated habitat; material: saliva | place: China | collected 2227 ... | reverse complement strand
TGTACGTATCGATTTTTGATGCGCACAGAGATGCGTACAGCTTTTTTGTTGATTTGATGGGATTTCTGAGCAGCTGTACGTATCTTTTGCAAAAAAGTACCAAAACTTTTTTTTCGAGTTCTATACTCTCTTATATTTTGTAATATATTATACTTGTATTATCATTCTCAAACTATTTTTAGTGTTTTTTTATAAAAGATACGTACAGTTGTCTAGAAACGTTGTTAAATCAACAAAAAAGCTGTACGCATCTTTTTTGGACATACGTACAGCAAAATTGAAAACGTTGATTTAACAACAAAAAAGCTGTACGCATCTCCTGTACGTATAAACACAGCTTTTTCGAGATACGTACAGATTCATTAAAAAACGCTTAAAAGCATTAGAAAACGATGAGAATTGTTACAAACGTGTTACATTTGATTACAACAACGTTACAAACATATTTCACGAAAAACGGACAATATAAACATCAAGTTTACATGTACGTTTCGGAAAAATTACGGCGACGAAATCGTTATTGTTAACCATGTTTGGAGTTTATGGTTAACAAATGGTATTGACACAGATGTTGTAAATGTGGTATAATAAAAAATTTATATAAAATTTGGAAACTCTCATTTGCTCGACTTTTGTAAGTATTTACTCAAATCGAGATTCGTGTTATAATGCTTTTATAAGACAATTATATAGAAAGATGTGGGTGTTGGATATGAGCTACGAAGATTATATTGACGATTACTACGAAACTGCAATGGAAGCAGAGCGAGAATATATTGACTTCTTGGATGCAGCGATTGAATTATACAAAGAATTACAAGCAACGTATAATATCGTGTATAAAAACTATAGAGAACTTCTATTATGGAGTCGTAGACTCAAAAGCTTGAAGGGTGAAAGCTTAAATAGACAATTTGAGCAATGGAATACTGAATTTCGACATAAGGTGTACGATTCGTTGAAAGCTAATGAGCTATCTGTAATTGACACACCCTATTGTTTTGAAATTTTACCATTTAGTACAAGTTTATTGAATTGTAATTATGATAATAGATTCAGTACATTGGTATACGTTTTAACTCAACAATCACATGGTGATTTATTTGACGATATTGATAACTTACCAGATGTTCACGAGTATTATGAAAAAGGTGAACTTACTTACGAAGAAATCATTCAAGTTTTCTATCGTGGGTGGGAGAATGTTCAAGAAATTAGAGAGACTAAGCTTGGTGTAATGAAAGATTTTTGTAAACAATTGCGAGAAGACGCAAAAGAATTAGAATTGCGAATGAAACAAGCTGAAAGAGAGTTTTACTTAGAAGATTGAGAGGAGTGAAATGATGGGTCATATCTATGGATTCGAGGGTTTTGTTGATAACTATTATGACACGATGGCTAAAGCTGAGGATTTGTATGAGTATTTTCTAGAGGAAGCTGTTAAGTTATATCGTGAGCTAAATCGAATGGATAATAGTGTACCGAAACCATTCTTTGCAATTGGTACACTAGAAGGTGTTTGGGAAAGCAGACAGGAAGTTCGAGACCGTTTTGATGGTTGGGTGGATGATGTACGAGCTAGGTTCAGTAACGCTGTGAAACAAGGTGGATTGTACATGGTTGAATTTGCAAATGAGTGGATTGTTGTACCATTTAATTTGACAGTGATTCCATATACTTATGATTCTGATTTCAGTACAATCGTGGATATTTTGACCGAACACTCGCATGGAAACATGTTTAATAACGGTACGAACGTACCATATTTTCATGATTATTGCGAGTACGTAGACTTAAGTCACGACGAAATGATAAAGGTTTTTCAAAAGGGATTGGATAATATAGAAGAAGTTCGGAATTTCAAGTTGGAACTTGTGGAAGATTTATGTGAGGATTTGAGAGAAGACTTTAGTGCTAATGAGTTATTTGACGATTGTAAGAATTTCATTTCAAGATAGGAGGTTGACAGATGGAATATAAAAAGGCAGAAACACTTTATAAAAAGTTCATGACTGAGGTTGAGAAACTTTATAAAGAACTAAAGAATTTAGATAACTATATTCCAGTATCATTCAGAGCGTTTGAGTGGATGTTGGAGTTGGAGACAGCTAGTTTTGAGAAACAAATGCGATTTATGAGTTGGAAGACTAATCTCACACTTGGATTTTATGACTTGGTACATTCACGTGGATTAAATTGGTGTAATACATCAGACGGTTGGATAGTGTTACCATTTAATGCAGGAGATTTACCATACAGCTACGACTTAGACATGGATACGTTGGTGGACATTTTGACTGATGGTGAGCTACGATATAATGATTGTGGTTATTATGGTGTATAAGATTTTGATGAGTATTCTCAAGAGATTTACGACGAAAGTGAAGCAATTGAAGTATTTAAACGTGGATTGGAACAAATCAAGTCAATCAGAAATGACAAGATTCCAGCTGTGAAAAAACTTTGTGAAGAACTACGAGAACAGTTGGACGCTCGTAAACTATTTGACGATTGTGAGAAACATGTTTTGAGAGAGGATAAATAAAAATGAGTAAAATGGTAAATGAAAAAGTTTATGACAAACTTCTTGTAAACGTAATTGGAACATGGAATCGATTGAAAAAATCAAATAGAACAATTAAGAAACCATTTAACGAGTTTGCAGAATATGTAGGATTGGACTTAAAAACTGGTTATAACGAACAAAATGAAAGATTTCATACATGGTGTGATAATTTCACAAAAACACTTGTAGAGAAGACCGAGGAACACGGACTATTTTTACGAGACATTGGTGACAAATGGATTTTACTTCCAACGAAAGTAGAAGGAAACGACGACATGGAGAACTTCATTCATCGTATGTTACCGATTGATGTGGATTGTCAATTCTTCAACAGTTATGGGGTTCTAAAATACGAAGCTTTTGCTAAATGTTTCAGTGGATGTTCAGATGATGAGATTTTGTGGTTTATTGACAAGGCAAACGATAATGTAACGAAATTTTCAGAGAATACAATTGGTAAAATCGAGGAATTTGCAGTAGCACTAGAACGATATGTTTATTACGGTGACGCTATCGACGAGTGTGCGGATTTCGTGAAAGGTGAATAAAATGACAGAAGATTTAAGAAAAGAATACGAATTAGCAAAAGAAAAATACAATGAGTTCATAAAAGAAGCAGTGGAGTTTTTTCATGAGGTTTGGGGTGCTCACTATGTTGTACATAAACCATTCAATGAGTGGGCACAGAAACTAGGATTAGATGTTGAAAATGATTACTATGACCATGAGCAACGATTTTTCACATTCGTTGAAAATGTGGTTTATGATGTAGAGTATGAAATTGAGAAAAGTGGATTTGAAGCACGAGATTTAGGCAATCGCTGGTCAGTGTTGATATTAAAACGCTTTGACCAGTGGACACAAGACGATTTCAGTAGCTTGATTCATCGATTGTTTGAGATGAATGGTGAATTCGACTTTGGTACAAGATTTGAACCAACACAATTTGAAAATTACGTGACGTACCATGATTTTGTAGAATCTAGAAAACGATTGGAGTTAGACGATTTACTTGCTATTTACGACGATGGACTTGCACGAATTAAATATATTCGAGATAATCAACGTGGAGTCGCAATGGAACTTTGTGAAAGACTGAACAAAAAGTTGAATAGTGATGACTTATATGAAGAATGTAAATTATCAGTTTTTGAAGGGAGACCAAGACGATGGTAACGTTAGAGACTTTGGAAAAACAATACAATGAATTAGTGAATGCTGCTCGTGAATTGGTACAAGTGAGAGAAAGCTCTGATGTAAAAATCATGAAACCAGATAATGATTTACGAGACGAGTTACACGTAGTTCATATGGACAAGGCGTCACAAAGACGCTTCGATTGGTGGAAAATTGAGTACAATGCAATGATTCACAAACGAGTTTGGGATGACACTCCGTTTACTGTTGAAAGACACATGGACTATTGGAGAGTGGTACTATTTAAGGATGAAAAGTTATACAGTGATGGCTTGTTTAATTCGTACATGAATAGAGTATTTTGTAGCTTAGGAATGACATTTAATTTTGGTACTGTCCATTCACCGTTGAGTTTTGGTGAGTTCAGAGAAGCGTGTGAGTTGACCGACGATAAGTTGTATGATACACTTGCAGTAGCAAAGGCAAAGATTGAACAAATGCGGCATTCAGATTTAGTAGCTCTTGTCGATTTTAGTAACAAACTGAACACGTTAGTCAAAACAAGAGCTAAAGAATCATGCTGTGATTACGTTTTTGGAGAACGCAACTACTAGTCGAAAACATTTCGATTTGAGTGCGAGTGAGAAAGTGGGGGAGAAGATTATGACGATTGAGCGTGAAGATATGCGTATTGCGTACGCAAACTTTATTGAAGTAGTTGAGATGACTACAGAGAAATTACTAAATTCAAATCTTAAAATTTACAGACCATTTAAACAATTTGGTGAGCGAATAAGTTCTGACGAATTAGCTCAAACAAGTTTACCACTTAATCAACGAGTAGGTTTTATTAGTTGGTGCAAGAATTATACTGAGAATGTATTAAATGAAGTGCGAAAAGTTAATGGTGACACTAAAGTGGTCGAACGTGACGATTATTGGGAAATTTTTATACCGAGTGGTATTGCTTGTGTTAAACAAGATGAGATATTCAACACAATCGCACATCGATGTGGTAGTCCAATGTGGAAAGGAGTTCACTTTGGTGATATCGGTTCACCGTTGAAATTTGATGAGTTCATTGCAAATTTCGAACAAGATAGTTGGTCGGCACTACATAGTCAATTGGAACGATACGCTCTCAGAATTTGGGACGATATTTACCATAAGATTGATGGTGTGCAACAAGTTTGTAACAGATTAGATTCACTTGGTCGAAGTGAAGAAACATTTGAAGATTGCAGAAATAGAGTATTCGGTTTGTAAAATTAGAATGGAGATGTTAAGATGACAGTAAGTAAATTCACACTGAAAGTTAGATATGAACTATGTACAAGAGTTGCTAGTATGCTAGCGGATAGATTAAAACCGTTTAAGATACGAAAACCGTTTGATAAATTTTGGGAGCGACTTGAAAACGAGGATGGAGCTACTATTAATATAAGTAAATTTAACAAATTTTGTGACGAGTATGAAATGGTAGTTGTGGATAGAATTCATTCAGTCAATGAAGATGTTGAAATTGATGATAAGGATGAAAACTGGACAGTTTATATTTTTCCGAAGATAAGTAAACGAGCACGAAAGGATGTTTTTGACGCTGTTGTAAACGAGTTTTTGGGATTCCAAAGTAAAAACATTCATTTCGGAACAAGTGGTTCACCGTTGGAATTCGATGAATTCATTCAACATTTCACAGAAGATGAATGGGATGAGTTATACAACAAGATGGGACAGGCTTCTGATGATATGCAAAAGAAAGTTATGTATGAAATCATGGACATGAATCAGATGTGCAATTTATTAGATAACATGGGAAATCGAGATACTTTATATAATAAATGCAAACAAATTGTGATTAGTCACTAGAACGGAGATGTTAAAATGGTGGAAATCAACAGAGATAAACTAAAGAGTGCATACTTGGCTTTCATGCGAGATATCGAAGTGTTAGCAGTTAAATTAGAGCGGTCTGATTTTGGAATTTATAGACCGTTTAATAATTTCAAGGCACGTCTTGAGAAATACGAAGCATTCGACAAAAATAGACTTAGATTCATGAATTGGTGTACAGAGTACGATAACGATATTCGAAGCCAGATTCAAGCAGTAAGTGAGTGTGCTTTAGTGGTTGACATTGATAATTGTTGGGATGTATACATGATTCCAAGTTTGGCACATGTACCAGTCAGTGAGTATTTTAATGTTGTGGCACATGAATGCGGTGAGTATATTAGTAAAGAGATTCATTTTGGTACACTAGGTTCACCGTTGGAATTCGACGACTTTGTGAATTATTTTTCGAAAGATATGTTGGAAACAGTATATTGGCAGCTTGAGCATGGTCGAGTGGGTATTCAAGAACACGTCTTGTTAGAATTGGATGACTTGGTTGTAAGATGTCATCAATTGGATTTGTTAGGAAAGAGTGAAGATACATTTGAAGACTGTAAACGAACAGTTTTTGGTGAGTAAAATTAGAATGGAGATGTTAAAATGGTAACAAGAGAAGAAGTTCATAAATTATATAAGGATTTTGTGGAGTTATATGACGAACAAGAAAGTAAGTTTAAATCATATAAAGCTGACTATAGTGAAGAAATGAATAATGTTCTTAATGTATTTAGAGGATATGATGATACGCTACAATTAGCGGTTGTTAAGTGGTTTGAGGGTAGCGTTAGCGGATTTGATAACACTTACGATAAAATCAAAGTCGAAGGTGAGATTAGCGAAGGTGGATGTACATTAACCGCTAAATTAGATGTGGATTTTGATAAGGAAGTTCGCAAGAGGTTAGGTAAATTGCGTTCATACATGGTCGGTCTTTTTAACGATGACGATGGAAGTTTTGAACAATTTGTTTTACTTTACACGATGAAATCTAAATTGGACGATGTAACTGAGAATGATTGGAAAGAGTTGGAACAAGAATTAAAAAATGCTTTGATAGTTGTGGATGTTGAAATGAATGCACTATATGAAGAATTGGTGCGAGCTACTAATTACATGCTAGGTAGAATTCACAACGAAGGACTTGGAATTTGCTACAATGATTTAAAATATATTATTGACCCACATTACGAAAATGCAATGGAGGTTTATAACACATTGAGTGAAGAAAAACGTGAGATTGTGAAAAAATCACATGTCGAAGGGTTCGATGGTAATTATGATGAGTGGGTGGAACTCTTGTTGTATGACCATGAGTCACTCGCTGATATTTATAAATTGGAAGAACACGTGATTGAGCTACAAGCTGATTAGAATGGAGATGTTAAAATGACAACAAAAGACGAGGTTTATAAGTTATATCAGGACTATGTTCGAGCGTATCGTGAGTGGAGTCGACGAGTTGGATTGAAAGAACGTGACTTTAGTGTGGAAATGACTCGAATTGCTAACATTTTCTACGATTTTGATGGTGGGGAATTTAGTGGAGCATTTAGAGAATGGGCGTATAGTTTTATTGATAAATTAGAAAAATATGTGAAACCATTTGGTATTGATATTGGACGTGATGTGAATGGGAAACACGTACTGTTGACAGCAGCACTTTCGACCAACGATACGAAACATCATACTAATGGTCTGGGACGTTTAGGGTATGAAATGTTTGCTGATATTGGTGATGACACAGCTGACTTTGAGCAATTAGGACTTCATTATTTGAGAAAGTCAAGACTAAGAGAAGTGACTGAGGAAGATTGGAATGACATTGCACAGTCATTGCGAAATGGACTAGTCTATCTCGAAATTGACTTAATGAATAAATTGTCGAATATTGATATAGTGATGAATAATATTGAGCACAAAATCAAAACGGAAGCGTTGACTGACTGCGTGGAGTACATGAGACCGTTAGTTCAATACCATTACGATGACGCTGTGGAATTATATCAAAAATTAGTTGAGGTTCAACCACAAAATGAATATATTCAACAACTACATGAAACGCTATTTGTAGAGGGATTTGATACTTTCTATAAATTTATGGTGGAGAAAGAACGCTCGATTCATCCACTATTAGTTATTACGTATAACTTGAAGAAGAATATCGCTCTCATTGAGAATGAATACTAGGAGGAATGAAATCATGGGATTGAACATTGAAGCAGAATTATTTAGTAGCAAGCTATCAAAACCAATTGATTTACGATTAACTAATGGTAAGAGTGTGGAAATCGATGAAGGTTCAGGTCGCACTTATTTCAAGGGAATTGAGGTTTCTATCTATCCGCAACATATTAATGGTAAGATTGGATATGAGGATGAAGTAGAAGGTTGGATGCCAATTAGATTTGATTTTCCAGTGGACGTCATCGTTGATGTTTACATATCAAACGACTTGTTGTATCGGGAATTTATTTTCGCTAACGAAACAGAGATACCAGTAGATGGAAATTCAGCTTGGGTTGAAATACGTGAGGTTGTCTCAAACTTTTATGACAGAGATGCGGTACAGGCTAAACGTAAGCATGACGGAATTCTTGAAGTATTCAACATGGACGGGTCAGACGCCACACTAACTATCAGTTTATCGATGAGTCTTGCGATGTGGTAAAGTTTTTGGTTGACAGAATGGAGGAAAAACAATGAGTTTAAATCTTACAGCAACATTAGTTAGTAGTGAACTTCAACATCCAATCATTTTACCATTAAACGAATGTACGGATGTAGAAGTAGGTGATAATGTACACGCTACTTGCTTCAAAGGAGTCAAGTTTGTGTTTCCAGCACAAGATATTAGTGGCAAGGTTGGATACTATGAAGAAATGATAGGTAGATGGGTACCGTATTGGTTTGAAAACCCGGTAGAAATGGTTGGTGATGTTTACATAAATAACAAATTATTGCTACAACTACTACTAACTGGGGATAAAAGTGAAATCCCAGTAAACGGGAATTCATCTTGGATTCGAGTGCATGAGGTCATAGGGATTGACGATGAATCATGGGGTGGTATGCATAAGAGTAGAGGAATGCGTGAAATATTCAAAATGGAAGGATTCGACGCTACGATAACTATTAGTGTTTAGGGAGGAATTTAGATGTCAAATGTAGAGGAAGCTAGGAGAAAAGCATTTAAGCTTTGGGTTGAGTATGATAATAAGGCGAATGAATTAGAGGACAGAGTTTTTAAACTTGAACTCGTAATGAATAAAGCTTTTGCAGGAATCAAGGTTGACACAGAGATGTATCAGTCATACGAACTTTTAGGACAGTTGTGGTTCGATTGGTACAATGAATATTTCAGAGAAACTGACAATCATGTAAGAAGTTTAGGGTTTAAAGTTAGTTACTATCCAACAACTTCGTTGGATTTTAATGCTACTAAATCAGAATTGAGTACGTATCATGATTTTTGGATTCGAGAAGCAATCAATATTGATAGATTTTTTGTCAATACAAAAAGTTCATCTGGTGTATTTCACCGTTTTATGATGCTTGAGGACGCAATGGTGAAGTTCGGAGTTATTGAAAAACTAGATGAGAATGGTTATTTGGAATTAACAGCTTTAATTGATAAATGTATCAATTATCTTGACAATGTTGTATCCGAGAAACTTTTAAAATACGTTGAATTACTAAAGTATGTAGAAGAAAAGCGTGATGATGCACGTCGTTCTTGTGATGAGTACATTCACAGTAAAATGAAAGAGCACCGACAAGATTTAGTTCGAGACGAGAGGTGATTGAATGTCAACAGTAAAAGAAGCTAGACAAAAAGCATTTAAACTTTGGACTGAATATGATAACAAAGCGAATCTTTCAGAAAGTGCAGTTCATAAACTGGAATTTTTGATACGTGGTGCGTACAAGGGAATCGAAGCTAAGACTGAAAAATACCATAAGAACGAAGAATATCGTGAGTTGTGGAATGATTGGTCTGTGGAATATACACGTGACATTGTGAATCATGCAAAAAGTTTAGGCTTCGAAAATGAACGTAATATAATCTATACGTTGGAGTTTGATGACACAAAATACGGTCTAGACACATTTCGTGAGCATTGGATTAAGAATGCAATAAATGTGGATGGATTTTTCGCTCGGACAACGGATACGTCTGGAGTATTTCATCGTTTCATGTTGTTTGAGGAATCAGTTGTTAAATTTGGATTAGTTGATAAACTAGATGAGAATGGTTACAAGACAATTGAAAGTCTAATCAACAAATGTATGGATTATATTGTCGACGTGGTCGACCAAAGAATTCTACGATACAATGAATTGTTTGAATACGTTGAAGACAAACGAGAGAACGCTTTGAAGTCTTGTAAAGAATACATTCATGCTAAATTAGAAGAAAATAAATAAATAAATAATTGGGGGTCATCTAATTTGAAGATGGCTTCTTTTTGTGTTATAATTAACGTAACAACAATTTAGATTGGAGAGATTTTAATGAACACGAAAGATAAAGTTTTTGTACTGTTAGAGGAATTTAAGAATGAATTGAAAACAAGACTAGACACTATTTACGATTTACGTCAAGTGAGAATCGCTACTTATAGTGATTTTCAAGAACGCTATGATACTTGGTATAATGATGAAATCGAAGAAGCATACGCAAACTGGCGTGAACGTCAAGATAAATCATTGGCTAAGAAAATCGATGAAACAGGGAATGAATATACAATTGAAGGTTATCGTTGGAAAGTATCGTTTCCGTGAGACAAGCGAAGTGATACTTGGGGTGAGCTAGTAGATGGATTAGGTCATGAACTTTTCCCAACATTTGGAGACGATTTCAAATTAAGTGATATGGCAATTTTACAACAATGGAGTAATTTAGTGAAAATTTATGTATCTAAGACCGGAGACCGTGAGTTGACTGGACTTGTGGAAGTGTTGGAATTTGCACTAGATGCTATGAGAAACACACTCGACGCTCGCATTTCTAAACTGCGAGACGCAGTTGCGATTGCGAAGTATGAGCAATCAAACTTGGAAGAAAAATGTAAAAAAGCAATGCGTCCACACTATAAGAAATATCATGATGAGTTACGTCGAGTTGTAGGAGAGTTGTGTGACAATGGTAAGGAAGATTTCGCATTTACACTATCAGGTCAAATGATTTGGGAAGATTTCAATATTTGGTATAATGATGCGACTAAGGGAAAACGTAACTTGGACGAAGTTGTAAAATATTTAGAGTTAGCGAAGAAGGTGCTGTAGGATGAGTGGAGAAAAAGACGTAAGATGGTCTATGGTTGTGAATCGCTTAATCGCTGATTGGATGACGTTTGTAAATGCTTATAAGAGACAGGAAGCTCGATTACGAACAATTCAAGTCATTATATCACCGTTCGGTCGCACTGCGAAAGTGTTTTATAGTGAAGAACCGATGTTACATGATGCTTATGATACGTGGTATAAAAGCTACTTCGGAAAAATGCAAGAAATCGGTAAGGTATTTGAATTTGATGTGAAAAACGATTCTAATTTACTGATTACTGTAGATATGAGCGACATCGATGAGTTGATGAAAGTGAAATTAGGAGACCACGAGTATCAGTCAGCTAAGGAACTGTATGGTAATGAATTTGACACATTAAAGCAATATGTATTGAAGTATAAGACACACAAAACATCGTGGGAAGATGTTACACCACAAGAGTGGTCTGAGATTGAGAAAGAGCTTAGAAGTGCTTACAATCAATTAAGTGTGGATTTATCGAATCGACTTTCAGAATATACTAAGGTCGTAAGTGAAATTATGACTTTGTGCGATAACGCATTCGAAGATTGTCGTGACTACATGAGAAGTGTGTACGAGGAGTACTACGTTGGAGTTCAGCGTTTAGCTTCTGAACTACAAGGAATAATTGGACATTCATTCTCATTGAATTTATGGAGTGAAGAAATCGATTTGGATAATTTTGATGTTTTCTTCAATCACTATGTGCGTAGAGAAATGTCATTGGATGATATTACGACAGCAAGTCGTGTATTGAAACGATTGATTAGAAACAAAGGAGAGATTTAACATGAGAACTAAGGATGCTGTTATCGGAAGTTGGAACTTATACATTGACACTCATAAACATTTAAGTAGAAATATTGGTAATTGGTTGAACATTGAACATCCAGTACCATTCGAGGATTTTAAGAAAATCTTCGCAGATACAGGTGTAGCTGAAATTCACGGTGAATATGCTGAATGGGTTAGACAAACAAACAATAAGTTGCATGTGATTGTTGAAAAACACGGACTAAGTTATTATCCATCTTGGACACACTACAAGATTGGCTTACAAGAATTAGCTTACGGTGGTAAGTTGGAGGATTTCATTGTAAAAATGGGAGCTTGGTGTTTAGGTGATAGATTAAGTAGATGTATTCCAGATGGAGTTAGTGTAGATGCTGTGTCACTAGATGATATCATACAATGTTGCTATGGTGATGAAGAACCAGATTATCTAACAGTGTATAATGACATTGAGAGTGCGAGAGGGAGATTGTCTTTTAGATTGAAGGACAATAAGTTGAAACTTGCAATTAAGGAATGCGATAATTTACTAAAAGATGCGATTGGTGACTGTGCAAAACATATGGAATCAATTTATAAAGAGCAATACGATGAAGCTTTACGCTTACTCGAGTACTTACGTGGAGACGCTCGTTACGCAGAAGGAGTGGAATTTATAAATAATTTATTATGTGATGGTCAATTTAATCGATGGTATTATAATGGAATTCATGGACAGGGTGACGCAATTACGAATATTACTGGATATATTAATATATTGCGACATCCAGAGCGGTTAGCTAAATTATGATTTGATGTCGTGATTTCTACATGTTTGATGGGTAATTGAGTTGAACAAATAGATAAGGAGTGATTAGTATGGCTATATCTTTAGATGATGTAAGAATTGAATTTGAACAAATGAATAAGCACTTGGACGACGGTGTGAGCGTTTGGGTAGACTTTCAGAAGCCAATTTTGACGAATTTTGAAACAACGAAGCGAATGTTTGCACCGAACAATCAGTGGGATTGGGTGATTGAAGCTTATCGTAAGTGGATAAATGTAACAGTTGAAGAATTAAATGGAATCGCAACAAAGTATGGGTTTGAGCTTGTCGATGACGGAGTTTCTCGAAAGACGTTCACATTCGAATGTGCAGATTTGGACGCAATAATTGATGAATCATTGGGAGAATTGCGACTCTATTATAACTATGACGTTGACGGAGGAAATCGCAATTTAGAAACATTATTGGAAAATGTGGCGACTATCAAGTTTCCATTAACGAAGGATGATATTCATAGAGACGAGGTATTGGAAGCTACTTTCGACTTATGTAGAAATGTGAGAGTCAACGAGCACACGTCATTTAGAACATTTGAAATGGTTATGATTCAGCGGGAGTTTAAAAATTTATTGAGTGAAAACGTCGCACGTTGTGCAGCTGACATGCGACCAATCTATCAACATGACTTTGAGTACATTATGGGTGAGCTAGAGAGTTTACGAAAATACGATGATGCGACCGAATTGGTAAATAAAATTCTACGAGCAACATTCAATGGTAATTTCGATTTGTGGTACGATATGACCATTGCAAATGGTAAGTCAGTAGACGTGATTCACGACATGGAAATAGAAATGCAAAACCTTGCTAGTGACTTGGGACTTGATGTCTGGTTTATTTAAAGAAAAGGAGTGAATTTACATGAGTAATGGAGTAATCACATTACCACAATTTGATGAAATGTTGGCACTATATTTAACATATGGTGACATGTTCAACAAGGGTATGATTAAGTTTGAACAACTATGTAGTGATGGTATTCCAATTAGTTTTGATGAGACTAACCGCATTTTCCAAGAACATGAATCCACTCTAATCGATGGTAGATATATTCAGTTTGGAGATAAATTACATGATGTTTTGGGTGAGATTCTTGAAAAGCATGGATTAACTGATGTGTGGAGGGATGGTAAGGTATATATAAGAATTAGTAGTGATTGGGATTTTCAAGAGGATAGAGTCTACTACATGAACTGTATATTAGGTGCACCGGCAAATAGACTAACAACAACTGGTAAGTTTAACTCAGATGAGTTAGAGAAATACTTGTTACGTGTATATCGAGTATCGAGTGTTAATGAGCTAACGCAAGAGGATTGTGGTGCGTTTATTAAATTGATTAACAACTTGATAAATGAGTTTAAAGCATCGCTGAAATCACTGGAAGAAAGTGCTGTAGCTGCTCGTGCTGATGTTGAGAAGTGTGTAAAAGACATCGTAAACATCTGTGCTAAACACATGTATGGAGTTTATTGTGAGTTATACGATACTACATATTTCATGGTTAAGTGTATGGTGGATATGAACGCACCAATCGGTAATAAGAGTGCACGAGATGTGATGAACGAATTATGTAATGGTAATTTCGATGAGTGGTATTATGGCGAGATTTCTAACGGTAACTCAGTGGTGAAACTACTTGACTTACATGATTATGTGAAACCGTTATATCAAGACGCATTAAACGACATGATTAGTGATTTAAACGTGGATGGTGCTGAGTATGAACTATAAGGAAGATAAATTATTCAAGTCACTGGAAGAATTATCGTCAGCTCTTAAAGAAGTGAGAGCACGATTGTATGATGGAAGTCGATTGATTCGTGTTGACTACGATACTATCAGTAAAATCTTTTGGACGGATGATGGTGGATTCTTGGATAGTGAGTATACGGAAGCTGTTGATTTTTTAAACAAACGTTGGAGTAATTGGTGTAAACACGATGGTTTGATGTTTAGACGAGAACTGGGCGGAGTTCGTCTTGGATTGTTGGGAATTACTGACTTGGATGATGGAATTGAAGTAACGATGTCCAATGTTCTATCAAGAGCGCTAGGGGACAAAAGTGAATTGCTGAAAATGACTGATTTACAAAACTTAAACGAATTGGACTTGAAACAATTATCAGATAACGGAGTGGGTGTGGGAGTCATTAATGGAGCGATTGATTATTTACGTAACTCGTTAAATTCTGAGATTGATAAGTTATATGATGTTTGGACTGACATCACGAATGAGTCTTTCGGTTTGGAATTGATAGATTTCTTCAAAAGAAGAATGGTTGATTCTTATAACTTTGCGTACGATGGCGTAGTTATAGACATTTGGGAATTGACAAGGAACGAACAAACGAAAGTAGCTGCTCAGAAGATATTTGATGAGATGTGCAGGGGTCATTTCAGAACTTGGTACGAAGGTACAATCAAAAACAAACAATCCTTAGGTCGTATTTATGAACTTGCTGAAATGCGTAATAATTTACAACGATTGATTTGATAGGAAGTGACAAAATGGATAAGAAGGAATACGCTAAGGAAGTCTATGAAAAACTCTTAAAATATGTCGAGAGGTTTGAAAATGAGAAATACGGCCAAGGTCGTGCTCAGAAATTGTGGGACGAACTTTGGAACGGTGACTTTGAGAAGTGGTATGAAAGAGAAAGCTTCAACTCGATTGAGGGTTTTGATTACATGTTGAAACAAGTTGCTGAGTCATTTAGAGACTTGGTAGAGCAAAACGATATTTATTATTAATGAGAACGAGGTGATGACATGAGCGAAGATAAATTAACAAAACTATTTCTTGATTTCGGTCAAGAACTAAATAACTACGTTGATGAGCTAATCAAACTACGTAGTAAGATGAAAATTGGATTGGATAGACAACGTGAACGACTATCAGCTTGGACTGTCGACGGTAGTGAAGACGCATTCAAGCAAGCGACGTATTATTTATACAATAGAAGAAGTGAAGCGTTAACTAAATACGACTTACTTCTTGGATGGGATGTTGAGAATGACGAATGTTGGGTACGTGACATCAACAGTGATGGTTGGGAAACAAAAGATGATTTGATTCTTGGATTCACACGTTTATTTTTAGATAAAGAGTGGTCAAACGAACTTGGAACAACGTTCGACGAGTCGACATTTGTAAACTATGTTCGCACTAGATACGGAGTGTCGACAGTTGACGAGTTATCTGGTGATGATAAAGTCAAACTTTTTGAATGGTTAAGAGTAGCGTTCAACGACATGAAGGCGAACATGGAACAAATTTTACAAAACATGCGTAGCGGCCGTAATGAATTGAAGAACTTCTTAGATAATGAATTGAAATCTTTGGTGGAGCAACGAATGAAATTTGTTTACGAATTGATGTTTGCTGAAATGGTTGACATGGCGATTGCTATAGATGAGAATGCGTTGAAGGAAAATCCGTATTTGTGCAACGGTAATTTCGAAAAATGGTATGATGAACAAATGCAAAAAGACAACGATTTTGTAAAAGAGTTTACGTTTAGACTTGGGAAGGTCTATCGATTGTACGATGAATATTGTTAAATAATTAAAATCCAAGGTGAGTTCACTTTGGATTTTTTGTTTTGGATATGATATAATGATTAAAACAACTAAGGAGTGAATTGAAATGAGTAAAAAGAAGCAAGCGATGGCTCTATTTAAGGAATACGGAACGGAAGCAATCAAACGTATTGACAAAATTTTAGAACTGGAAAAACCAATTATGATTGACTTTTCGGAAGTAAATCATGGATGTGAGAGTGATATTGATAGGTTTTATGATTGGTGTAACTGGATTCTTTCTGGTATTTATGGAATTGCTGAGAGCAATCACGTCTACGTATTTATCGATGGTGATGTTGAAATGAGATGTCAAGTTTCTAGATTCAACGTAGACCCAACAAAACGTGATTGGAGTATAAAAGATGAACTTTTCGATTATAATTTAGGTTCATTCTCTGAACTTATCAACTTGGATTCTGATTTTGGTGATAAAGAATTTAATAACTTTATTTGCTTGAGTTATCAGTTGGGTATTGACGAAAACATCGATGATTGGGATGAGGACGATGAAGTTTGGGATTATTATATTGAGACATTTGGCGAGTCTCTACCAAAAATGAAGAACGACTTGGATGGTACAATTGAAAATATGCAGGATGTGGTTGATTATATTCATCGATTGAAAAATCGATTCACGGATAGCTATGAGAGCTATTTAGTTGAGTAATCGTAAATGAAATAATTTGCTATAGTTTAATAAATAATGGATGATTTTTATAAAACATTCAATTTATGATGAAATAGTTGTATTTGTTATTTTATTGCGATATAATATTTTTAATTCTAGTTGTTAAGGAGGTGATTTAGAATGACAATTATACAGCAAGTGGAAAAACATATTATTAAGAAAAGTCACCCGTACTATTCTATGTTTTGTGAATATACACATTTGGCAAAGAATTTATACAACCATGCTAATTTTTTAGTTAGGAATGAATTTATGAATACTGGCAAGTGGTTGAGGAATCATGAGCTGGAAAAACGATTAAGAAAAGATGTTGATTATCCAGATTATACAGATATGCCAGCTGCTCAGTCAGCACAACAAACTCTACGATTGTTAGACAATAGTTGGAAATCATTTTTCAACTCGATTAAAGATTGGTCTAAGAATAAAGGTAAGTACTTAGGAAGACCAAAATTACCAAAATATAAACCAAAGGACGGAAGAATGGTCTTCATGTTAACAAATCAACAAGTAAAAATGAGAGACGGTTTATTATATTTTCCAAAGTCTTTTCAAGGATTCACATTAAAATCGAGATGTGTACGATTGGATAATTTTAAGAAAATTAATCAAATTAGAATTGTTCCAAACAATCAAGTCTTTTGTGTTGAGATTGTGTATAGTATTTCTATTACTGATAATTTGTTACAAGATAACGGTCGTTATATGAGTATTGATTTAGGTTTAGATAACTTAGCAACTATTGTTACAAATACGGGGTTGAACCCAGTTATTGTCAATGGTAAAGGTCTAAAATCAAATAATCAGTACTATAATAAGAAAAAAGCTCATTATCAGAAAGTTGCAAAACAAATGAATGACAAATTTTATACGAATAGATTGTATCGATTGACTCAAAAACGGAATTTCAAAATTGAAGATTTGTTACATAAGATTAGTAAGTATATGGTGACATTTGCTCTTTCTAATAATATTCACACAATCGTGATTGGAAATAATAAAGACTGGAAACAATCTATTTCTTTAGGGAAGCGAGTGAATCAATCATTCGTGAATATACCACATCAGAAATTGATTGAGAAAATTATTTATAAAGCTAGGAACGTAGGTATAAATGTAATTCTCACAGAAGAATCATACACAAGTGGTACAAGTTTTCTTGATGGAGAAAGTCCAAACAAAGAGTTTTACAATAAGAAACGAAGATTGCATCGTGGATTGTTTGTAAGCAATCAAGGTATAAAGATTAATGCT
>ERZ772961.399-NODE-399-length-18234-cov-6.975466_pt1 | contig 18234 bp, 23 predicted proteins | sample MGYA00580677_ERZ772961 | MGnify/ENA primary metagenome ERZ772961 (study PRJEB29015, sample SAMEA2738088) | human oral metagenome | biome: human oral; feature: human-associated habitat; material: saliva | place: China | collected 2227 ... | reverse complement strand
CAAAGTTTTGAAAAATTCACACACTTTTTTACAAAAAATATTAAAAATTTTTAATTATTTTTCAATTATAGCATTTGGATTCTTTTTTAAGATTAAACTAGCTATTGCTTCTGTATTTTTAAGATGAGATAAATTAAAAGGTTTATTAAGTAATACAGCTTTATTAAAGCTTGAAATCTCTTTACCATTAAATAATTTATTATACTTTGCTCTTTCATACTCATCTTTGTCTTTCTGAGACTTAAAAGGCCATATTTCAACAATATTATTAATAAATATACATTTCACATTATCAGTCATTTTCATATACTTAATTATATGTTTTATTAAGTTTATAAAGTATATAAAGTATTTATTTTAAATAAGTATATTCAGTGCACTTTCAAAGCAAATCAACTTTCGAGCAAATCAACATTCATACTTCATCGCTTACATTTAATAATATATCCAAAGTTTTGAAAAATTCACACTTTTTTGAAAAATTTTTTAAAATTTTTTAATTATTTTTATAAAAATAAAGGCTAGACCGAAATCTAGCCTTTTAATTACTGCTTTTTAGTACATTTCGTACCCAGTACATTCATGAGTACAAAGTGTATCTGCTACTTTAACTTTACTCTTTAGGTCCAAATACTTAAATTTTACTTTATCGAATACAACTTTGGGCCATATACTAAATTCAGCAATATGTTCCGAAAACATCTTTATTGCTGTATTTATACCTCTTGGCATACAGGTAACAGTAAAGAACTTAGCATGAAGCTGGCCATTTTCATCAAAATAAATTTTAATATTATGATGAAAGTCGTTGAATGAAAATGTGCCCTCAGTAAACATTACGTATCTTTTGCTTGTAGCAGCTTTAAGTTCTTCTTCAACTGAAATGAGGAACTCATCTTCCTGAGCACCAACTATTTCAATTAATGCTGAGTTATTTTTTCCTTGTCGAAAAGTTTCTTTTTTCGAAATATATTTACTGCTACATTGGTATCTATTATTCGGATAGCTGCTGTCATTTAAATAGCCAAGTAAATCGAAGTCATTACATAAAGTTGACATAGAGAGAAATCTGTCCTGGTTATAAATGAAGTCACCAACTGCTACTCCTGTATGAGATATTAAAGTAGCTCTGTTAAATTTTTCAGCAATACAATTATAAATACCTTCACTTATAATCGTATCAAATGAGAGAACATAGTACCGATTTAATGTAGCAAACGCCAGCCTTACGGTTTCAATAGCTTTTGCTTTCTCCCAATCATCTGTATACTTGCATACTACTCCACATGTAAATAGTCTATCCCTAGCATACTGAAAGTTAAATAAGCATTTACGGCCATTTATTGTTTTTTCAATTTCTAAAACATACTGAGTACTAGTCTTATTAGTAGCAAGCGAAGTACTACTAGTCCTAGTATATTCCAAAGTAGAATTAATGATACCACCGACTTTTTCTTCTTTTATAGTTCTGACTTCGTAAGCATCACCCTCAGTGTATTGGTACTCCTCGCATTTTTTGAATATGTTTTCCCAACCTCCAGGGCCTACTTCAGCAAAGTATTTTTTAATAACGCTAAAGTCACCATGGTCTACTTTCACTTTTTTGTAAAAAGTGAGCTTTTCAAAGTCACTTTCTAAAAATGCTTCAAATAAATCAGCTGATAATATTTTCAGCTTAAATGAAAAGCGCTCTATCATATAATGCCTCCTTTATAGATTTATATAACATATATAAAAATTGGTACTTATAAAATAAAAAAGCTGGACCGAAATCCAGCTTTATCAAAATAAGTTAAGTGTTGTTAAAATGTTTCATATCCTAATGCCCAATCTGACTTATACCTCATATCCATATGTCTAATATTTGTATCCAATGTTTTGAAATGCAGTTCGTCAAACTCCACTTTCGGAAATATATCAAAATCATCAATAAAAGAGCAAAATACTTTTTTCGCTATTTCTATGGATTTAAGGTCATGAAAAGTAACAAAGAACTTAGCATGTAGTTTACCATCTTTAGCGAAATACACTTTAGCACTTTCGTATAGGTCGTTTTCTGTACTACTGTTAGTAAACAGTATATACTTTGTTTCTTTTGCTTTATCTAACTTGGCATAAAGATGACGCGGAATTCTATCATTATTTATATTTATAATTTCAATGGCAAGTGTACCTTTATTTATCTGTTTTGTCTGCAATAGTTGTTTTCGTTCCATATAAACGAAAGTTGCGCCCTCCAAATAAAAATCATCTTTAAATAAGCCTACTATATCACCAATATTAGTTAGAGGCGCAAAATGGTCTTTTCGGTATGTAAACTCACCATGTTCTATAGTTCTTCTTGAAATGAGAGAAGCTTTTCTGAAATTTAAGGATATTGAATCAAGCTCTTTCTGACTTATCTGCGTATCAAATGTTATGGAATACAGTCGATTAGCATAAGCAGAAGCTAAAGCAACTGTTTCACGTGCTATTTCTTTTTCACTTTCGTTATAGTATTTATAACCAATGAAGAAGTCAACTATTCCTTCGCCAACTTTTTTGAAATTGAAAAAGCAGTTCCTTCCATTTATTTCTTTAATAGCTGACAATACTACCATTTCCCTTGTAACTTCAGCTAATGAAAAATTATCAATTTCTTCTTTTTCAAAAACCGAATCAAAAATATCATTTTTCTTTATGTTGTATATAGTATTTACTTTAAAGGTTTCTTTTTCTTGAAAGGAGTATCGATTATAATTTTCAAAAATATCAAAATTAGCCAATTCTACACCAACTGAATAAGTTTTGGCAAGAAAAATTCCATTATCAAGATTAATAAATAACCTTTTGAGAAGAGTAAATTTTGAAAAATCTGTTTCTAATAAAGCTTCGAATTGATTAGGGGAGATGAATTTACTTTTAGATGCTAAATACTCTGTCATAGTATACCTCACTTATATTAACAAATATGTCAAATAAAGTATACTATAACAGTGAGTACTAAAGAAGATTAATAGAAGTCTTTAGCCGCAATAAACTTCCAATCTTTCGCGGCTAAGTCATAAATATTTGTTAAATCATGGCCAAGTTCTACACTGATATGACGACCAGTAGTAGGATTAAGAGCAGCAATGCCTTTACGAGGATTTCCACCAATCATCGCCATAACATTGCCTTCTTCCCATGCTTCGCGGAGAATAACACTGCTACCATCTGCTGTAGCGCCTTGGTCATTGATGAGCTGATCCATAGCCTTCATGTAGGTCATATAAAATACACTCCTAAATTCATATATAATTGATTATATGTTTACCTAAGGCTTGGGAGCACTTTTATCTTTTGGTTTAGCCTCTTTAGCCTTTTTATTTTCTTTCTTTTCTGTTGATTTGGTTTTGCCCTTTATCTTAGAATTCTTAGTCTTTTGTTCCTGCTTAAATAAGTCGTTAGCATATTTATTAAGTTTTTTCATAGACTCTTTACTTAAAGTAGGCCCTTTATCTAATAAGCGTATAATACCATGTTCAAGGCATTGCTGTCTAGTTAGATATATATCATGGGATAGTAAATCAGAAATTACTGCATCTCTTTCTTTATCTGTTTTTCTATCTGCCCCAATTAACGTCTCATTAAGATAGATAGTTTTAAGCTGATGCATTAAAAGGCGACTATTCTGAGCTTCATCCTGCATATATCTATTTTCGCCATATCCGCCCCAAGAGCATTGATGAATAAGGAATACAGAGTTATTTGACATATCCCTCTCTTCACATGCTAAGAAAATTAGGGAAGCAGCAGATGCACATGTGCCCTCTACAATACATGAAATGGGGACTTTTTCACTCATTGCCTTGATATAGTCATATAAAGCCAATCCGGAATACGCGTATCCACCAGGACTATTTAGATGAATAGTTATTGAATCTTCAACGTTTTGAGCCATTATATCATATATATGGTCACTATAAAATTCAGCAGAAGCTTGTTTTAACATTTGCTGAAGAATAAGCTGTGTTTCATCGTCTACTACATCAAAGAAGTATATATCATTAGATACTCTTCTAATATTACGCTCAGAAATCATTGGGTCCATTTCAGGGCCATTATCTCCAAGCTGAGGACGTTTAGTGTTACCCCAAGATAGTTTTTTCACCATTTGATTCTTTATTCCTTATATTTTTCTACGCTTATTCCACATGATTTAAGAAAGTCAATTCCATCACATGATTTAGGGCTATCATCAGCGTATACTACGCGTTTAATTCCCAATGAAACAATAAGTTTAGCACAATTAATACAGGGTGCCAATGTTATAAACATTTCATCGTCTGCATTAATCTTTATTCCATTCTTAGCTGCGTATACAATACAGTTTTGTTCTGCATGTATTTCGTTTCGAATAGACCATTCATGATGTTCTTTTGATTTTTCTATATCGACTTTAAAATCGACATCTTTATATATTTCTTCACAATGAATAAAGCCAGCAGCAACACCATTATAGCCAGTGCTAATAACTCGTTTGTCTCTAACAATAATAGCACCAACCTTATGTTTTTTACATGTACTGTGTAAAGCATATAAAGATGCAATTCCTAGAAAAGTTTTATCCCAGCTTTCGGCCATATACTTAATGCCTCCTTCCATATAAAAAGTAAGCCGCCTGATTAGTGAACCAAGCGGCTTTTGTATATCTGCTAGCTGAAATTCATGCCACAGCCGGGGCAAGACATAAACTCATTAGGAGCTGGCATATTACAATCAGGACAAGCAACAGCAGCTGAACATGATTCAGAATAATGAATATTGAGTAATTTTCCATCAATTGATTTCTCAACTCCTGTAATATTCATCTTCTCTTCTTCAGTTAAACTGTCCCATCCTTTTAGCAAAGCAATATCATCTTTAGAAATGATATACTTTGATTCTTCTACTTTTGCTTCACGCGTTGGAACAGAACGTGTAGCAGTAGGTTTTTGTTCTTGTACTTCTTCTTTGACTTCTTTCGTTTCAACTGGCTTTTCAACTACAGTAGCATTTTCACTGAGCTGAGCTTTTTTCTCATCTTCTTCCTCTTGTTCTTTTTCTGCAAGAGATTGAACTTCATCGTAAAAATGCGTATTCAAAAGAGAATCAACTTCACGAATTGAAATACCTAGACGCTTTACTAAATCGCGATATTTAGTAGGTCTATAAATTTTGTGAATTGGATAAGTATCATACTGTTGTTCTTCTTCTGTTAAAGAAGGTTCCAAACTAATAAATTGTACTTTAGAAGCATCCAATTCTGTAAGTAAATCTTTTTGCTTAAATAGTGTTGCATTCTTAATAATATATGGGTTAGTCTTCTGTCCAGTTTTTGTTATTTGAATATCAAAACTATCCCAAGTACCATAGGTTTTATTAAGTGAGCTGAGCCCATTTAAAAATCCATAAGAAGGAACACCAACATCAGCAAATCCTGATTCTTGAACTCGTTTAGAAAGCAGCTTAGTATGTTTATGAACTTTGCACCAATCATCTTCGCGGTCAATCACGTTAATAATTGTTACACGCTGTCCACCCCAACTTTTCGCATACTTATATGAATCACCATCATCAGGGCTAAAACCGCCTTTGCTAATTTTGTTAAAAATAGCAGATTTAGCATGTTTGTAAACTTTGTTATTTTTACCTGTTTCATCTTTGACCCAAGTAACTTCATTAAGACGCTGTAATAAACGCCAAATAACATGTTCATCATGTAAATCTTCTGCATGAATTGGGAGACGTAAACTCATTCGAGCACCCAGATCGTCTTTAATAGACGAAATATAAAGCTCTAACGCGTCATAGTCTGATTTTTTAAACTCCGGCGGATTACCAATTACACGCATGATATGCGGAACATTCTGCTCAAGTCCTACCCATTGGATATTCTCAAATGAAGCGCCAGTTCCACGCTTTGCTAAACGATTTTGAAGATCTGCTTCTTCTTTCTCAATCTTCGCACAGAATGCCTTAAAGACATCTGGATTTCCTACTTCGATCATTTTTGTGTTTTCCTCGAAACTTTTTTTAAATTATTCTTAAATTCTAGAATTTTAAGATAGACTACAAAGAGTCTACCTTAATTAGTACTCTAGCTTTAAATTTCTACAATCTTTGTTGGAAACTTCTTAAGAAACTTCTTGGTTGAAAATCCTCTTCCGTAGTTTCTATTTTGGATAAAGTTTTCCATACTTCCTTCTACTTTTCCTTCTGTCCAACAAATTCCAACAATATCATTCTTAACATGTTCAGCAACTCTGTACCATTTTTCTAATGAGTCACAGTAGTCACTTATAACGAAAAGCTTATCATTCGACCGAGTCAAGTACCGCTCATAAACATATTGGATGCCACCTGCAATATCAGTACCACCACCACAAACAGGTTCTTGCTGTTCTCGCATTAATACGTCTTTGCATAAGCCAGTATCCCACCAAATTACTCTTGATTTAGGACCACATTTTTTAGAAAGAGACTTAATAACTTTAAGCATTTTCTTAATAGCCCGTTCATCGATAGAACCAGAACAGTCTACTACACAATAAATGTTACCGGGTCTATAAACATTTTCATGAGTTAGCTTTGTAACAATATCTGCACTACCATATTTGCGACGATTATAGTAGTACATAACGTTATTTCTAACATTACAGATTGTCTTAGAAAAAGATTGTCGTTCAATAAAACGAGCTAATTCTTTTCCCTCTCCTAACGCAATAACGTCTGGCCTTCTGGTCTCTGCGTGTCCAAATCCAAGGCTATTTTGTCCTGTCCATACACCTGATTCTCTAGCGTCATTATTATTCTGCTCTAAATCAGTAGAACTTCTATTTGCTTCATTTCTTAAGTTTTCAATATCCTCAAGAGAAAGCTTTTTCATTTCTGACTGAAGCGCTTGATTTAATGAGTTACTCTGTTGTTGATTTTGGCTGGGATTTCCACTTCCAGATTGACCTTGTCCTTGTCCTTGCCCATTACCAGAATCATCGTCATCACCATCACCAAAGTTTTGTGCATCTCGTTGCAACAAGTTAAAGAACTTATCTATATCAGATAAAATAAGCTCAATATATTCTGGAACAGTTTTACCTAAAGGATAGTCATAGTCAGAAGGATAAAGAGCATGTTCGAATGTTGTTAAACGGTCATCTTTTTCTTCAGATAGCCATTTTTCAATTCGAGCAATTTTATCCATAATCTTCTTATCATCTTTTTGTATCTTGCTGTTATTCAGATAAGAATCAAGCACAGTGATAATAGAAGCATAATCTAAGACTTCTTTATAATACTGCCACTCTTGCCGCGTAAATACTTTACTATTAACTTCAAAATCTTGAGCGTATGCTAAAATCAATGAAGAGACTGGAGCAATATATTTTGCAATAAGTTCCAACTTCGTTAGATTCTTATCTGCTTCATCAATTTCAATATGCTTAGCAATCTTTTCCCAGTTAGCAATAACCTTTCGATTAAGCTGGTCAAGAAGAATCTTATTCTGGTCTTTCTTCAGATGTCCCATAAGAGCATGACCAAATTCATGTATCTTTAAATAGTCTCTATATTCTTCCGGTACTCTGCTGTTAATACAAAGACTATAAACATCCGATTCAGATACAGCAATAAAAGCCAACTTATTAAACTTTTCTGTATTAATAATATTTTCTTGCCATGCAAATTGATACATAGCAGTAGAGATATCATTAAACATACTTAATTCAATAAGCTCGTCTTCTTTTATCGCTTCTTTCTTTGCTTTTTCAAGAAGCTCTCTTACTTTCAAGTCTTTCTCCTCCTTATCCTTAAAGAATCAAAACTTTTTTAAATCAATTTTTAATTTAGAGGACAGACTTGACTGCTTTATGGAAAGATGAAAAAGAATCTACCGGCACAGTTTCATATTTCTTGTTTTTGAGAACATAAACGCCGTCAATGCTCTTCTGGTCATATTCTTCATGCGTCTCAAGAAAATTGCCGAATTTATAAAATTTATCATCTTTGAAGACTAATGAAATATCACCTTCTTTCTTTGTTTTTGCTACAACTACATCTACTTCGCGGATAACAGAATCCATATAAAAACTCCTTAAAATATATACTTCGATAATTAATATAAAACGGCTAGATTACTCTAACCGTTTATTCTTGGCTCTTTCTATTTCTTAGATTTCATCAACAATGGCCATGTCATAGTAGAATTTATAAGTACGATAAATCTTAGTAAATTCTACAACATAAGGCCGCAATCGCTGAATAGTAAGCATGCCAGCTTCTGTGTCTGAGATGAGTAATTCAAGTTCATCCATATCAATACGGAAAACTTTCTTTTCTTTTTCATCAGACATCAATTTCTTCAAATGGTCTGCCATTTTATCAGTGCCATACTTCGCAGCAATTTCAGCTGTAAGTTCAGCAAAATCATCATGGTAATATTTTTCAACATTATCAATTGCTACAAATTCTGCAATCTTATTCGCAAGAACTGCGTCCTTGTCAATAAGGCGTTTTGTTTTGGTCGCTGATTCACCTTCTTTTGTATTAAGGCGCTTAATAGCAGAATCAAGAACTTTACCGAAGCGGACTTCAATATCTGCCAAATACTTAGGAAGACGGATATTCGTTTCATCAATATCTCCCCAAGTGTTAGTGCCAAGGCCAATAAGTCCATGAACTGCTTTCTTGAAGAATTCGTTCTTCGAATCTACACCCATTGTTGTACACGCAATAATAATGCGAGTAAGATAAGACATAGTACGAAGACTGATGAAGTTGAGAACATCGGGATTGTTATCATCACGATCAAAGATGCCGTCATATTGAGTGTTCTTAATATCCAAGAAACCAACATTGCTGCCACTTGTATATGTATTGAACATGCTCTTAAACATCTGAGCAGTTTCTACAACAATGCGCTTCATCTGCTCATCGTTAAGCTCATTCTTTTCGAATTCAGGGTAGTTATCAACCGCGTCGCCAAGAGCGCCATTCATGTATTCTGCTACAATAAAATTCGGATCTTCGGACAGCAGATTAATTATACAGAAACGATTAAGAGTAGGACTTGTAATATCCGTATAGCCCGGTAAGTTGGCTTTATAGTTTGCAGCTGAAACTACAAGACAATCATCCGGAAGATGTTTATTACCACGGATACGGCGTTCAAAACAAAGTTGATACAAAGCGCCTTGTGTGCTCGGTGCTACTGCTGAAAGTTCGTCAAGGAACAAAATAGTAGGAATTCCTTCCTCATGCTTTGCCATGATATTAGAATACCATTCGGGTTCCTTAATAACAAGAGACTTGCCACCTTCATTCGTTTGGAAACCGAGAATTTCATCTTGTGCATAATGAGCACCGCAAAGAACTTCTGTATGATAGCCGTTCTTCTTTGCGTAATTATAAATGGTGGTAGTCTTGCCAAAACCAGGATTCGAGATAAAAAGAATAGGAACTCGCTTATCAGGCGGCATAGAAGCATTTGAACGTAAAGATGCTTCTACTGCGGTAATAACAATATCACGAAGTTTATTTGTAGACCCAGTATTCACATTAAAAGAATACGAAGTCTTTGATTGCTGAACCTTTTCAGATTTTTCAGCTTTTGTTCGCATATTTAACACTCCTTAAAAAGTACATCGACTTATTTAATATTATGTAAGTCACAGACTACCTAGCTTCATAAGTCCTGTCGTCTTTATGACCATACATCTGTATAAAATTCTTTATTAGATTGTATATATGTTCCTGAATTGTAGATTTATTTTTATAACCTTCTGTATTAAGAATATGTCCTACTTCTACACCCTGAATTAAACTACCGGGCTCTGGCTCTTGAGACATCTCTATAGAATATGAATTTGGGTCACTATTATGAACTGTGTCACAGAAATTGTATACATGCCCATTAGGTGAGGTTATAGTAAATTTAAATTTACTCTCATCTACTCCTAATGAGAGTCCTTTATAGTCTATGTCAAAATCATCCTGTAATAAGTAGCTTATAAGTACAGTATCGAATTCAGGAATAAGCTTTAATTTCTGTAATCTTTCTCTTCTTTCTAAAGTTCTAATTTTCTGTAATTGTGGGACTTCATATTTAACAATCTTATTAGCAATGTCAGCTGGAATATTCTCTAGCAAATTATAAGTTCCATTACTCCCATCAAATATAGAACAGAGTACATGAACACTTTCCATATTTTTATCTTTGTGTTCACTAATAACTAGATTGGTGAGTTCATAATCGTTACAAGAGCAAGCAAAACTTATTAAGTCTTTAAAGTCTCTATTCTCCATACAAGAACATAGTCTCCGTAATAAGAGTTAATAAATCCTCTTTAGAAGAACATTTATTAATTTTTCTCTTAAGTCTAATAATCATGCCTTTTTGTGCTGGTGAAGTTAATTCTGCCTCTTCTACTTTAGAACATGACACGCTCTTCATGTTACTTAGCTCTAACTTTTTTAAATCGGCTTTTCCAAATTCTGTTAATAGATTTTCTAAATTTTCTTTTAATGTCATAAATATTTTTTAATTTCGTTCTCCAAATATTCGCCAAGACTGCTGCAGTTCAAATCTTTGCCATCATCAGTAATCATATTCCTACCTATAAATGGTGAGTTTAAATCCTTGGATGCAGATATAACTATGTTTTTAATAATAGTGATATAGTCTTTAATTATAAGAGTAAGATGTATTTCCCTTTTGTAAAAGTTGTCTGTTTCTTTTGCTCTAGTATTCATAAATAACTGGATGTTATTATCGTATAATAAACTATAGAAAGACATAGGAATAAATACAAACCTCTTATACACTACATGGTCTATCATATAGTTTTTAAAACTGTTGTGTACTTGAACCCTATCGTAAAATTCTTTATTAGAATTATAAAATTCTGCATACTTAGTCTGCTCATCTATGCACAAAAGCTCTAAAATCTTTTTGAGTTTTAAATCAACTAATATTTTAGAATTAAATTCTCTTTCAAATTTTAAACCTAAGGCTTTAAGTAAGATAAAGTATATAGTCTTAATATTAAGGTAACTAAGATTACAGATTAATTTCTTATTAGAGCCTAGATAAAATTTTAGAGCGGCTTTATATAACCCATTGTCTATAATCATCTAGTCCCTTCTTCAGTATGGTATCTACATTCTTAGAAAATTCAAATTGACGTTGATGTTCCCCATTAAACTTCATATAAACTATCCCATCTGATAATTTACATTCTGCAAACTGCATCCGCACAAATTTGTAATCTTTATAAAAAATAGCTTCATATAGAGTCTCCACACTATTGTCTTCTACGCTAGGTTCCTTATATCTAAAGAGCTCAATCCTAATACCCTGATACACTAAGTGTTTAAAAAAGCTAAAAGTAAAAAATTGAGCAATCGCAGAATTAAGTTTATCGTGTAATAACTTATGAAATGACTTATCTACTGAAACAGAATCCCAATTTTTCTCTATATCCGTTTTGGTATTCTCTTTTCCTTTAGATTTAACTCTAAAAGAATTTCGGCAATAATCCAAGAAATCTTTATCCTGTAAAAGTTCCTTACTAGAGTCGCATGTTTTAAGTAGTATAACTAAAACAGTAATATATTCCTTATATGTTATAAACTTAGGATGATACATTTCCTCAGGCTGCAATAAAAACTCTATTACTAATTTGTAAAGTTTATTTGGAATCTCTTTCATTTAGTAAGTAGCCCATAAAAGTAGCAACAACGTTATTCCTGTTATAGTCCAGCTTAGTATTCCAGGACTTAGATACTTCTACTAAATCATTCTTCAACTTAATTAAAAGCTGGCCATTAATTACTAGCTTCTTAATTTGTGCCAATTCTTCTCTTGTAGGTACATTAAATGTTGTCCCAAAAGCTGCATATGCACAAGCGTCTAAAACAATCTTAAATACATTATCAAAAAATGTTCTATGGTCACATGATTTAGATAACATAAACTTAACATTCTTAGTAGCCCGCTTATTAAGTAAGTCATCAAGAAATTGATATAATGTGGTCTTATCTACTAGCTTAAGTAATCTTACAACAGTATCTTTATCTTCACATCCTGCTTCAATAAGTTGCTGAAGTAATTGAATCGCCTGTCTATATGAACCATTACAACTAGAAGCTATAACAGAAAGAAGCGGCTTCCAATAATCACTATTCTTATCATCTGTTAAATACCCATTATCATCAAGTACCTTAGTAAGCCCATTAACTATATCATGCTCACTAGCAGCTTCAAATAAAAAAGAAACACATCTGGATTTGAAGCCTGATTCCGGCATTTCATGCATTGATGTAAATATAAAATAAATATCATCAAGCGGCTTTTCTAATATCTTAAGAAGCGCATTAAGAGCATCCTTACTCATTTCTTGCACTTCTTCTATAATGATAACCTTTCTATGATTTCCTCTTAAAGAGGGCTTAGATATAAAAGGAACTACTATATTTCTAATAGCATCTATTTTACCATCTGTACCAGAATCAATCATTTTACAATCCATATTCCATGTCTCATCTATAATAGATTTACATGAAGGACATTCACAACAAGCGTCCTCTTTCTCGCTTTTCTTTCCAGTACAGAGTATCATTTGAGCTATTATTTTAGCACATGTAGTCTTACCAGAGCCGAATAACCCCTCTAGCAATATAGCCTTCGGAAATTCTTCGGCTCGGTAAAAATATTGTTTTATTAAATCATTACCAAAAACATCTTTTAATGCTTTAGGCCTATTTTTAATTGTCCATAACAACTTTTCTTAAATCTCCTTAAGTTTTCTTAATTTTTTAATAGCCGTTATTTCATCACGTTTAATCCAAAAAGGACTTTCGATTTTAATAAGCCGCTGGCAATTCCTAGATAAGCATGCTTTGGATGACATTTGATTCTCAGTAAGATAGCACTTATGATAAGCACAATATCCTACTGTTCTTCTAAAATATGTAGTCGACCCATTAAGTAGTTTAACTATATCATCCGGCTTATTATCTATACCCCAGAGCACCTTAAAGTCGCACCTCTTGTCTTTAAGATTATCATAATGGTTATAGCTAAAACTTGTACTCCTATACTCTAAAGTTTTTCCCTCAAGTAATTCAGATATTTTTTGCTCAACTTCATCAGTAGAATTATACCGCTGCTTTACAGAAGCCCCAGTTTTAGAATTAAGAGACCTCAACTCTAAAGATGTACTAACCGATATAAGTAATGACCAATCCTTATAAAAAAGGGCTATAGAGTATAAAAACTCTTTCTTCTCTTTCATTATATAATTGGCCTCCAATATCAGTCGTACTTGTTATCCATAAACATAAGACAGCCGAGTATAACAAATAGAATAACCGCTATCAACGGCATTGGAGTTACACCTACTCCAAATTCTACCGGCTGAATAAAGAATCTCACAATTCCATATATTATAGCGCCTATAATACAGAGAATGATAAAAAAGAGTTTTTTCAAATCTTCCCAAATTTTCATATTGCCTCCTGAGTTTCCGTTATAAATATTCATATATCATTCATGGTTATACTATCAAAATAAACACCTTACCTAATATATAAAAGTTAGGTGTATTCTGCCAGTATAGAGTCTACAAGTCTTCTATTTATTACAGATAGGGTTGATTCCTCTATTTTTGACTCCCCATTAAGAAATAATGTTAACTTAGCAGATTCATAATTATTCATATATATTGTAACTTTTTCATAATCATCAACTTCTTCTAATCTTGATATAATACCATTTTTATAAAACATATAGGCAATATTACTAAAGATTTTGTTTTTAGCTAAAGTTCCATAATCTTGCCTAAGTTGATTATATAGCGTTATATAAGACTGGTCAATAGAATAAGACTTAAAGTGTTTCTTAATCTTATTTCTCATGTCTTCTGTATAATAAAAATGGGTGAAAACACAATTCTCTTCTGATTCATCTAGTATTGTCTTACTCAATTCATTAAAACTTTTATGGCCATAATGGACTTTGCTAACAATTAAAGCGGCTTCATAACTAGTAAGTACAGAGTATCTATAACAAAGTATAGGCAAATTTTCTTCCCAATAAATTGAGCTTTTGTAAAATAGCATGAACTTAAGTAATGTTTCAAAGAAATTATTACTTTCCCTAGTGGCCATATTACCTCCTTAGCTAGCTTATATTTATAAGTCTCTTAATTATTTTCACATCATTTGGTAAAAAGTTCGTTTCCATATTAGTAAATCTAAGCACTCCTAAAGTAGCCCTAAAATATTCATAATCCCTGCTTACGAATATAGTATATCTATCATCAGCGCCTTTTTCCATTTTAAAATCCAACCCAGCTTTATAAAAAGAATAAGCCAAATTTCTACCTGTTCTTATTAAACATTCATATATTCTGTACAAATAAGCATATAGGCTAATATAGGAGTCTAAATTGGCATTTTTTAATATAATAGAGTAATATTCCTCCATTCTCAGTAAGTGCTTGGCTGAAAAGACTTTACCTTTAAATGGTCCTTTTGCAAATGTTCCAGATTGTCTTCTAAGAGCACCACTAAATCCTCTAAATGTCTTATATCCATATACTATTCTTGATATAAGTATAGATGCAATATAATCTTGCGGTATATTATGAACAAAAGTATGATAGTCTTTTCTATAGTCAAAACTGTCATAAAATAACATATAAAGCAGTAATTTTCTATAAAAGCTGTTTTCTACTGTAAGGCTAAGTTTTTCCATTATATTCCTAATATAAAGCGCTCTTTAAAAATTCTAAGTCATGTCCAGTCATATTTGTTTCCACATCTATTAGTCTTAAATAGGCTCTTTTATCTATAACTGCTTTCCAATAACCATATTCAGAATATACTACAAGAATAATTGAACATTTTTCCTGTATAAAATGCGGAATAAATCCAACCTCATATAACCTATAAGGTAAAGCGTTAGTAGTAATATAATCTGAAAATTCAGGCGGAAATAGGCTTAAAAGTTGCTTAAAAGTATTAATATATGTACCATCTACCAATACTTTATCATACATTTCTTTTATTTCTGGTATCCATTCTTCTTCTATAGTAAACCAATTTAATGGCCCATATTTTATTTCATAATCTTCATAGTATTCTTTATAAAACTCTTCAAATGTTTTGAAATTATAACAAGTTTTAGCTATTACTATAATATAAACTGCATCCCCATCTATAAGTGCAGCTACTGTTCTTTGATGTTCTAATCTATAGAAAGAATATGAGTAAAAGAGCATGTATAATAATAGCTCTTTATACTCATTATTATTTATCTGTATACTTTCGCTATTAGGCCTCATATAATACGTCTTCTATAGCTGTATCTATTCTCTGTTTTAAATCATTTAAGGCGTTTATTAGCTCTTTTTCGCTATATATTGTAACATCTAAACAAGACCCAGTACAATCATAATCGCTCATGTAGCTATAATGAACCACCAGAGTCTGGCCATATTCGTGTTTTGGTTGCTTACTAAGTAATCTTTTTACTTGTTCTATTAAGGAATCATGGAAATAGACTTCTGCTTCCTCAATTTTATACTCTATATAAGCCGGTAAAGCTTCTTCTGCCTCTTTTGAATTAATAAAGCAAAATACTTCACCCTGATAAAAATGCGTTTCTGCTGCTGCAAAGAACTCATTATAGGCATTTTTCATTCTGTTTGCCTTGCCAGATTTGTCTAAAAACTTGTCAAATTCCAGCATATTTTCGTATTCTTTGCAATCTTTCTCATTTCTGAATTCTTTTCCGTCTTTTGCAATGTAACGTTTTGTTACAGAGACCTCTCTTGATGATTTTACTATCATATAAGCTCCTTATCTATTATATCTACTATCATTCTTGATATAGAATCAGCTGATTTAGGTACATTTGTTATATTAGATACATACTTATCTGAGTCTGATAGATTACTTAACTCTATTATCTTATATTTATAACTAGACCCATAGAGAACAAATTTTATACTTTCTCCTGGTTTATGCTCTAGAATATGTACTACTATGTTATTTTCATATATCGTTAATACCACATGTGAATATAGATACCTATTTAATAGTCTTATTAACTCTAAGTCTCTTTTAGCCCTTTCAAAAAAGTAGTCTGGAAGGTCTATTTTTTCACATAAATCTGAAGCATCTCCTGTTTTATCACATTTAACTATGTTATATAAAGCCATATTTACTATTACTTCTTTATCTAGCCTATTTGTACCATAATAAAGCTTTGTAAATAGCACTAAAGTTATTGTATCTATTTTTCTATACTTTTCTAGTGAAGAATACGGCATTCCAGCTATCATAAAATATATATAAGCGCTATAAGCTTCATTATAATATTTTGCTGGAATATAATACCCTTTTTTTATATTGTAGTCCATGATGTTGTTAATTTCCTGGTTTTATTATACTTTTCTACTTCTATTTCCAGATTTTTCCATATTTCTTCTATTGTTTGCTCTTTTAGCGGTATTTTTATACTTGTATTTATAGATGAGTTGCTATAATACTCTTCTGCTAAGTCTATATACATAGAGCCTGAAGAAAGGTCAAAATCGTGCCCATTAAATAGATGTTCTACGCCTAATCTTTTTAGATGGTCTATTGTTAAATGGCATTGTTTTAGTGCTGTATTATCAAATGCTAAAGATTTTGCTATTCTTATTAGTCTTGTTATATAATCGGCTATTTCATGTATTTTTCTTGATAAATTGGCTTTTTCTGCTACATCTTTAGGTTTACCTCTTCCTAGTTCTTTATAGCCTAATAAGAGTACTTTTCTGTCTATTATTTTTAATAAGGCTTCTATTGGAATAAGGCCTAATATTGTGTGAAGTACAATAAAGTCTTCATTTGGTATTTCGTTGTATTTATCTGATAAAATATCTTCTTCTTGTACTGAAATACCTAGCCCTTTTATTAAGTCTTTTTCATGCCATTTTAGTAATTTTTCTTTATTTTGTATAAAATGGTCTATATTTACTGTTAATGAGGCTAATACACCTTTATTTTGCATTTTTTGTAGAAATTGTTCTAAATCTGGATGTTCTAGGGGATTTCCTCCGCCTATTGCTAATTCTGTGCCTTTATGGAGACTGCTTAGAAACTTGCTATTTAAGTCTCCGTTTTTACCTGCTTGATTGCAACTTTTATAGCAGAAGCTGCATCCTTTATCGCATTTTGATGTTATGCTTAAATCTATAGAAAAAGGAAATTCTAATTTTTGTGGTTCAGAATTCGGCTTACTTATTACACGAGTGCCTGTTTTTGTATTTATTTCTACTGAGGTATTGCCGTTTTTATATATTATTACTGGGCTCATATATTTATTATTATGTTTTCGATAGGTTTCTAATTTTGATGAACACTGGGATTTAAAACTCACACCCGTTAACATCTTGTTCATACGTTGTATATTGCAAAGATCGAAATTTTTTCACTAATTTGAAAATTATAATATGTTTTTAATTTAGTCTTTTAATAGAAGCGCTTTCTTTTAATAGATTCTTTCTTTATTTCTATCTCATAGATTATATAAACAGTGCTAAATTAGAGATTTTAAATTACTATTTCTTTCAATGTAGTTTTGTATATAGTGTAAAAACTGGATAATTTTAGTCTTTCTTTTAAGTCTTTCTAGTTAACTTATACATAGGGACTTGTACAGCGCCTATTATTTTCATTAGATGATATAAGAGACTTATATGATGCTGTTCTATATTCTGTGATATTATTACATATTCTTTTGAGAAGTAATCATTTACTCCTAAATATAGTACCACATATATATAATCTGAGAATAAAAGCCTTATTTTATATATGCCATTTTCTATTTCTAAAAGATTGTTTTGGTCTATTATTATTTGATGAACATCGCAAAAATATAAAAAATTTGGGCTTACTATGCTCCAAAAATAGACTTTTAACTTGGATAATAATAAAGAATTATATAAGTCTCTATATGATTTATGTACCTGTACTTTTGGAAGTAATTGTCGTATTTTATTATAATCTAATTTCTTTTTATGCCCTTTTAAATCCCAAAAATAATCCTCTAATAACTCTAAATGTATATTTTCATTAAATTCATCTTCTAAATTATATTTTAATCTTAAAAGTAAACAAGCCAAAATATCAAAATCAAATTTATTTTTATTCTCAATTACATGAGTTAATTCGGCCCCTTTTGGA